>OKRV01000652.1_pt1 | contig 23112 bp, 15 predicted proteins | sample 1601201 | NCBI WGS metagenome assembly OKRV01 (sample SAMEA3541540, study PRJEB24748) | human gut metagenome | biome: human gut; feature: human-associated habitat; material: faeces | place: China | collected 2012 | reverse complement strand
GGTCCAAGGGTGCCGCCGCCCAGATCGAGGCCATGAAGCGCGCTCGTCTGGCCAAGGCCGTCGCCACCCGCGAAGAGGCTGTTGCCGCCAAGGAAATCATCGAGGGTTCCACCGTCGAAATCGCTGCCAAGGTCTCCGAGTCCGGCAAGCTGTTCGGCGGCATCTCCGCAGAGAAGATCGCCATCGCGCTCTCCTCCAAGGTTGAGGTCAACCCGAAGAACATCACCGTTGAGCCGATCAAGACCACCGGTGACTTCCCGGCAACCGTCGCCCTGCACCCGGAAATCACCGCCAACTTCTTCGTGAAGGTCGTCGCTGAGTGATTTCGCCCCATTCACCGCTCGACGTCCTTACGGACCGGCGGTGAATGACTTCAGGCTGAAACACGTCTGAGCTTAAGCATCGAAAATCCCCCGTACCGATTGGTGCGGGGGATTTTCCTATATCCGCTCTTTAGCCGGCATCAGTCCTCATCGTCAATCGTGACGCTGAGCTTGCCATCCCTGATGCTGAAGCTGCCGTTGACGGTGAAGTGGGTGCTGTCGTCCTGAGACTCCCACGAATCGTCGAAATTCTTCTCTTCATACGTGCACTTCGCCTTGCCCTGCCGGGTGGAGAACGTGCCGTAATCGAGATCGATGTCGGACAGCTTCGGATAGACGCTGATGGACCACGCGAAGTTGCGGTAGTAGTCCTCGTCGTACAGGTCGAAGCCGAACGGGCAGCCTTCCGGCGCGTAGTCGGTGGACTTCGCGCATTCGTCCAGCTTGGCGTTCACGGCCTTGCTCAAGTCCTCCTTAAGCTTGGCCGTAGGCATGATCTTGAGATCGGCGGCATCGGAGTCCGCGTTCGTGCGCACCATGGTGATGCCGCTGGTGACATACCCCGACTTGCCGATCGACACCTTGTACGAACCCGGGTAGACGCGCAGCGTCCACGTGCCGCTGTCCGACTTCTCCGCATTCTTCGCGGTCACGTCAACACCGTTGACGGACAACGATTCCACGGCATTGGGCACCGACACGGTGATGGTCTTGAGCAGTGGGCTCGAGATCTTCCAATTCGGGAACAGCAGGAACTTCGACCCGTCCTTGTTGATGGTGAGCGAATCGTTGACGTTCTTGCCGTTCAGCGAATACGTCACGTTGACCTTGGCCACGCCTTCGACGGTTTTGACACTATCGATATGCGGGTTGGCGATCGTGGCGTTGTCGGCCTTCGCTACGGTGTCGGACAGCAGCTTGAGCTGGTCCTTGTCCACCTGCGGATCGGCGATGCCATTGGCCTTGTCATACTTGCCGTCGGCAATCGCCGTCAGATAGCTTTGCGCCACGGATTTCGCGCTGAAGACGGTCGAGTTGAGCACACCGTAGACAATGCCCAACACAATCAGGGCACCGATTACGATGCCGCTGATAAGGATCGTCTTCTTAGTTTTTGGGTCGAGCGGCTGACCTGCCCCCGGAGCTGCGACCGGCATAGAAGCCGTGCCTGCTGGCGATTGCGGCAGCGGCACCGCACCCGTTGCCGTGTTGCCCGTTGTCGTATTGGGCATGGACGTCGGGGCGACCGGTTGTGGAACGGCCTGTGAAACAGGCGTTGCGGTAGGAGCGGTAGGAGCGGTAGGCGCGGGCATCGGCGCAGCCGGCGTCGCGGGCTGGGGGACCGATGCGGCCGGAGCTGCCGGAGTAGTTGGATTGGCCGGCTGTGCGGCAGCCGAAGCCGTCGGCATGGTCGCTGTTGCGGTCGTGCCGCTCGCCGTGGCAGAGGTCTTCTTCATGCCGTAGGACGGATCGCAGGACTTGACGTAATCGACCACGTTCTGCGGGGTCTGCTGCACGGTGCCGCCGACGACGATCCGCCACATGCCCGGCAGGGACGCCACCAGCGTCGGACCGAACGTCATCGCGGCCACCTCGATCAGGAACGCCCAGATGCCGGCGACGAGGAAATACCACATCGGGGCCGTCATCGACATGCTGGACGAGGCGTATCCCGCCGCGAAATAAGTGAACAGGAACTCCGCAGCCAGCCAGAACACCATCGCGGCCACCGGAGCCTTCCACGTATGCTGCCAGCCCGCGTAATACGGGTCGTACATATTGCGCGCGGTCTCACGCAGCGCGATATAGAACGTGGCAAGCAGGAACAGCACGAAGCAGATCCACAGAATCCAGCCATACTGGCTGAGGGAGGACACGTTGAACAACGTGATCGTATGGACGCTGTAGCTGGACGTCGAGAAGGCGATGCCGCCGAACGAGGACAGCGAAATCAGCATAAGCGGCAGAGCCGGGAACAGCAGCGGAACCAGCAGCAGACCGCCTGCGCCGAGATGGTTCGCGGCGGACATGGCGATCGTCGCCACCAGGCCAAGCACCAGGAACAGCACGCCGTAGATCGCAAACGATTCGACCAGCGTGCGCACGAAGCCACGAGCGCGGTGCGCCCAACGCCAAGCGGCGGAGAAGACGTTACCCGAATCGCCCGCATACTGTGCCAACGCGTAGCCGGCCAGCGCACCGGCCGCCGACAGCAGGAACGCCATGCAGAACGTGCGGAAGGACACGCCGGAAAGCGACGCGGAAGCGGAATAGTCGCTGTAGGAACCACCCACCGTCACCGGGAAGATGGCGGCGAAGACCAGCAGCACCAGGCCGGACAGCACGCCGACGATCAGCGAGCTGATGACGCCCGTCCACTTGAAACGAAGCGCGAACCTGCGTGCCAGCATATATGCGCCGAACGCGGCGCCGATCGCCAATGCCACGCCGGGCAGTCCGACCGGCAGCGTCACGCTGACGTGCGAGGCGTCAATGCCGAGATTGCTCAGCGAGAAGCCCTGGGAGCTGGTTTTGAGATTCAGCGAACCGCCAACGCCGAGCGTCATCACGGTGAAGAGAATCTGGAAGAAATTCGGGCCGGAGCCGGACACACCGTTGTTGCCCAGGAAGGAGGCGGTGTCGGAAAAGCCCGGAATGCCGGCAAGCCCGTTGCTGGCCGCGGCATTGCCCATGAAGAAGACGATCGATGCGAGCAGCGCGAACACCACGCTCGCGCCGAGACCGATGCCGAGGCTGGCGCCCATGGTCTTCATGGACTGCGGTGTGGTCAGCGCGGTGATGGTGGGATCGGCCGCCGGACGGGCGATTTGCTGGGTCGGCTGGCTTGGCTGCGGCGCTGCTGCCGGCTGCGGGGCCGGGGACGGCGCATACTGGAACTGCTGCGTCGGCGCGGCCTGTGGTGCCACCGTTTGCGTTGCCTGCGCCTGAGCGGTCGGCTGTGCTTGCGCCGCCGGTTGCGGTGTGGTGGGCTGCGGGACGGTGGTTTGCGGAGCTGCCGGTGCGGCGCTATTGGGCAGCGGGACGGCAGCGGTCGGCATCATCTGCGGGGCCGGTGCCATGTGCGGCGCGGAAGACAGCATGGTGCCGTCATCGGATTCCGGCGCGGCTGGCGCTTGCGGTGCCGCCGCGGTCGTTTGGGTGAGCGGTGAGCCGCACGAGGCGCAGAATTTAGCGCCTTCGATGGTCGGCTGACCGCAATTTGGACATGCCATAGGTAAGCCTTTCTCCTTCTTGATGCGCGTCGTATACTCCTGTGACGCGCCATGGTCCTTATTATAAAGGGCCTCTGGCGCGCCGACGGGCTCGACGATGATGCGTGCTATTCGGCTCGCTGCGGTGGAAATGTGTGATGGAAAAGTTCGTGCCGTTGACTGTCGGAGTGGTTGCATTGCGGCAGAATGTGAAGAAAATGTGATTACTTGGATTTTAGGGCGCCATCGCGCCGCATTTTTCGTCGTATGACGCGATGTGCACCATAGATGGCGATTTGCTGAAAACGTTGGAAAATAGCGGTTTTATGATTGCGACACGCCGAAGGTTGCGTTCTTTCCGATTCTGAGTATATTTACTCCATGTGCTCAGCGAGAACAAAAACCTCGCCAAGACCAACGCCCCTTTAGCTCAGTTGGTTAGAGCAGCTGACTCTTAATCAGCGTGTCCAGGGTTCGAATCCCTGAGGGGGCACAGACAAGACCCAAGCCAATGGCTTGGGTCTTTTTCGTATTTCGGACATGTGTCCACCCAAAGCCGCGTTACTTCCTCCGTACGGAGTAAGGTAGTGCGCTGTTGTCCGCCCAGAGCGGAATCGCAATTCATCTCGAATCGCACGAATCGTAAGAATCGTTAGAGAAGAAGCAATAGAGGAAACTGCAGTGGAATACACACTCTTCACCAAGCTTGCCGCGGAATTCGTCGGCACCGCCGTGCTGATGGTCTTCGGCAACGGCGCTGTCGCCAACGCGGAACTGAAAAACACCAAGGGCTACCATGCCGGCTGGCTGAACATCGCCATGGGCTACGGCTTCGGCGTCATGTTCCCGGTCCTGATGTTCGGCGGCGTCTCCGGCGCCCACATCAACCCGGCCATGACCCTCGCGCAGGCCGTCAACGGCATGTTCCCGTGGAACGAGGTCCTGCCGTACATCATCGCCCAGCTGCTCGGCGCAGTGGCGGGCCAGCTCATCGTGTACGTCACCTACCTGCCGCACTACAAGGACACCGACGATGCCGAAGCCATCCTCGGCACCTTCTGCACCACTGACGCGCACAACGACCGCGTGAACTACTTCCTCAACGAGTTCTTCGGCACCTTCATGCTGGTGCTCGGCGCCCTGTGCTGCCTGTCCCTGCCGTGGGGCAAGGCGAACCCGGCCGCCGCATCCATCGTCGTCGGCTTCATCGTGTGGGGCCTCGTGACCTCCATGGGCGGCCCGACCGGCCCTGGTCTGAACCCTGCCCGCGACCTCATGCCGCGCCTCCTGCACGCCATCCTGCCGATTCCGAACAAGGGCGATTCCCGCTGGGGCGAGGCCTGGATTCCGGTCGTGGCCCCGATCGCAGGCGCTATCGTCGGCGCGTTCCTGTTCAAGGTGCTGTTCGCCTGAGCATTACTTTGACGATTGCCGGCATTCGTCTGGCATGCTGGTAAGGCCCGTGATTCTCTCCGGAATCGCGGGCCTTACGCATAGGTGGTATGCATGGCGGTCGGCGGCTTCGGCATGTTGACTGAGACTGGTACTGTTGCCGAAGAGAGAAACATCACCATATCGGGAGGCTGGATTGAAGCGGATTCGTCGTATCATACGTGCGCTCGATCCGAAAGCCGACGCCACAATGGGCCAACGGGAACGGCTTGAGGCGTTTCGCATCCGCAGGGCCGCCGTGCTGGTGCTCGTGCTGTTCCTGCTGATCGCATCGATGACGTCCTGCAGCGTGCACGCACTGCTGGTCCGCATGACGCCGAACACGCAGACGACGGCACAAGCCACGCATTCGACGTCGGCCAAGAAGCCAGCCAAGAAAACAGCCAAAACCAATCAGCATAAGACGGCCAAAAAAACCAAACCGGAAACCAAACAATCGCAGGAAGAGCAGGCCGTCGCCAAAGCGGTGAGCGCGCAATCGGCGGCACTGAGCGACGACGAGAAAACCGCGATTCTCAACAAAGCGCAGGAAACCGCGCAAAACAGCGGCAAACCGGTGACGCAATACCATTACTGCATCGCAACCAAAGGAAATGTCGGTTCGGCCGACGAATTCGGCAACGCGGCGTTCCGCATCCTCAACGACGAACACGGATGGCCACGCGCCGGAGCCATATTCGACCAATCCACGGACGGCAACTGCGATTTCAATCTCGTGCTGTCCCAAGCGTCGGAAATGACGTCGTTCTCGCCATCATGCTCGGTGGAATACAGCTGCAGGGTCGACAACAACGTGATCGTCAACGACGACCGTTGGAACGGCGGCACGCAACAATGGCTCGCCGCCGGCGGCAACCTGGCGCGATACCGCACGATGGTGATCAACCATGAGGTCGGACACCGGCTGGGGCACATCGACAACGAAACGACCTGCGCCGGCGAAGGCCAGTTGGCGCCGCTGATGCAGGAGCAATCCATGCATTTGGACGGCTGCAAGGTCAACGAATATCCGCTTGACTCGGAGCTGTGGATCGGCTGAACGTCGACTGCTTCCCGTTATTTTCTGCTGTTTTCTGCTGTTTTCCGGACTGACCGGGTCGTCTCGGCAATTCGGCGAGACCCGGCCAGCCGTTGTCACAGGCCGAAATACGCGTCGAAATCGTCTTGGCTGATACTGCGGTCGGCCGTATCGGCCCGTACCTTACCCCAATCGAACTCCTGCAACGCCTCGACGGCGCTCATCGGCTGCGGACTGGTATGCGCGGAATCGCCCTGCAAACCAAGCAGCCACGCACAATAGCCGACAACCTGTTCCGCGGTGACGCCATGCGCGCGCAGCGCCCCCATATCCAAAGAGCGCTCGCGTTTGGCGAGCCTGCGGCCGGCCGCGTTGTCGATAAGCGGCAGATGCGCATACCGTGGGTTTTCGGGGTTATATGGGGTGTATTGCGATTGTGGTGCGTGCTGCGATGGTGCAGAAGCCTGCGTTTTCGCCTTGCGGAATCCCGCCTTGATAAGCGCTCGGCGAATGGCGATTTGCAAGGCGTTCGACCGGAGCAGGTCGCGGCCGCGCACGATGTCGTCGACGCCCATGTCAAGATCGTCCACGACCACCACCAGCTGGTAGGAGAACAGGCCGTCGGCGCGGCGCACGATGGTATCGCCGACGTCGTGCGCCAGATTGAATTCCTGATGGCCGAACACTGCGTCATCGAATTGGACGGTTGCGTGCGGGTTTGTGTCGGCGGGCATGGCGATGCGCAGCGAATGGCGGTCGCCGTTGGCCAGCCGCCGCCGGACGGTATCCGGATCGCTGGCGATAAGCCGGCGGCACGTGCCGGGATACACCATGAAACGGTCGCCTTCCTGCGGTGCGGAGGCTGCGCGGATGTCGGCGCGCGAGCAGAAGCAAGGGTAAATCAGCGGGGTTGTGCCAGCGATTGCGTTGTTGGCTGCGCTGCCGACTGCGGGGGTGTGGTCGTTGCGCTCGTCAAACGGCGAATCGTATGCGTCGTCAATCGTCAGGTTTTCCAAGCAATGCAGCGCCTCACGGTACAGGTCGTGCCGAGCGGATTGGAACACCGGATCGCCGTCCCAATCCAAGCCAAGCCAATGCAGATCGTCCATCATCAGTTCGGCCGCGCCGGGCACCACGCGCGGTTCGTCGATGTCTTCGATGCGCAGCAGCATGCCGTCGCCGCGGCTGCGCGCGGACAGCCATGCTCCGAGCATCGCATAGATGTTGCCGATGTGCATGCGGCCTGATGGGGTGGGAGCGAAACGACCTGGCACGGGGTTCCTTCCTGTCGTTGGCGGGCGGTTCGGTGTTGCCGATGCGGAGACCGGTTGCGCCGATGCTTGCAACTGTACCTGCATCGGCGGCCGGAACGGCGGGTTTCGTGGGACGCGATTGTGGAATGCGTTGCTGGACGTGCCGTGACGTGCCATGCCGAGGTTGCAGCGTGCTCCGAAAACGTGCCGTCGCTGTGAGATATCTCACAGTGTGAGAAGGATATTTAGCGCATGGTGATACGGGCCGCGCGTTTCGTTTGGGGTGTGCGTAAGGTGGTGTGCGTCATCCGGTATTCTGGGTGGTGATTTCGGCAATTCGGTCTATGCGTTATCGGCATGGCCGGTCAAAAGGGGATTTACAAGGGGCGAATATGACGAAGCGACAGTTCAGTAGAGCGGAAATCGAATACCTGCGTACATTGCCGTCGATCGACGCGGTGACGGACAGCAGAATCACGTATGCGAGGGAATTCCAAATCGACTGCATGAGGCGGTATCTGCAGGGGGAGAAGCCAACTGCGATCTTCATTTCCGCGGGATTGAGCCCATCGGTCATCGGGCACAAGCGCATCGAACGCAATATCGCACGCTGGAAGCGCGACGAGGACATCATGCGCAAGGCGGCCGAAGAGCCGGAACCGCATGATACGGCTGTGGACAACCACAATGCGATGTCGGAAGTGCCGTTGGGCAAGATTCAATCGCTGGTATGCCAGGTGATGGTGTTGAGCGATCGCGTCGATAAATTGGAGCGTTTGGTGGAGGGGCTGCGCAAGGGGGATAAAATCTGAAAAAAAGTTTTCAGATTTATTGGTTTTTCCGGCGGTTCGCGCGCATTTATCTGATACATTAAATGCGTAGACGGAGTCTTTGAAGTCCCCCTTCTACTGCCGTCTGGTTTTATAGCCCGCGCGAATTTATGACCGCTTTATCGCTTCACTTCAGGTCATCGCGCGGGCTTCTTTATACGTTGTCGGAGGTTTTCTGGTAACACTGATATCGAAATATCAGCCGACATGCCGGAAACGGTGGTGCCGGCCGCGGACCGGCGGTCGAATGAACTTGCGAGAGGTGGACGATGACTGCATACATGGATCACAAGAACCTCGCCAACGAGGTGATCGACGATGCGCGCGCACGTGAGATCACGGACGGCGTGCATCGTGTGCTCGACCGCATCGCGGCCGCTGAGGAACAAGCCGGACGCGAAGCCGGCTCCGTGCGCCTGCTGGCCGCCACGAAGACGCGCGACATCGGTGAAATCATGGCTGCGATTGATGCCGGCGTGCGCATGATCGGCGAGAACCGTCCGCAGGAAGTGACGGCGAAGGCCGAAGGGCTGGCACGGCGATGCGCGGAACGCGGGTTTTCGCTGGGCGTCGCAGGCGCCGCGCCGGATGCTGCGGCGGAGCATATTCCATTCCACCTGATCGGCCAGCTGCAAAGCAATAAAATCGGCAAAGTGCTGCCGGTGGTCGACACTATCGAATCGGTCGATTCAATCGATTTGGCAGAAAAAATTTCACGTAGAGCCGTGGCTCGCGGTATTACTGTCGGCGTGTTGCTGGAAGTCAACGAATCCGGCGAGGAATCGAAATCCGGTTGCGATCCGGCGCACGCCATCCGCATCGCGCAGAAAATCGGCACGTTGGACGGCATCGAATTGCGGGGACTGATGACGATCGGCGCGCATGTGCACGACGAAACGGTGATTCGCCGCGGTTTCTCGCACCTGCGCAAGACCCGCGACCTCATCCTCGCATCCGGCGAACCGGGCACGGACCGTTGCCGGGAACTGTCGATGGGCATGACCGGCGACATGGAACTGGCCATCGCCGAAGGTTCCACCATCGTGCGCGTCGGCACTGCGATTTTCGGTGAGCGTGCGTTCATCTGAGCGCTTTCTTTGACTTTTTCTGTTTTTTTAAGGATTTGCGGGGCTCGTCCGCCTGGATTGCATTCGTCTGGCTTGCATTCGTCTGACTTGCATTCCTCTGAAAAACGGCTTGTCTGAGCTGCGTTCCGCCGGTAGGTGGGGTGCTGCGCGGTTTGGTGCCAAAATTGCCGGTTTCGTGCCTGAAACCGTTGTCTTTCTAGGGGTAAGCCCTCCTATAGGGGGCAAGGGCTTTCGTATGGCGGGTGTGAACATGGGTGTGTTCGAAGGAGAAACCCATGTTTTGGTCTGCCTCTCGATTGATGAGTGAACCCGTCCGTCTGCTCGCCCGCAGGACGGATTCCTACGTGCATGCGCATGCGGTGCTGCGTTCGCCCATGCGGCTGTTCGGTGCCGTGGCGGGCGCCTCGGCTGATTCCTATGATGCCGGTGATGATAACGATGGCATCGGCAATGGCGCCGGAGTCGGATCTGATGCCGGTGCAGCTGCCGACAGTGGTCATGCCGGAACTGTTGCGTTCGCTGGAACGTCTGCTGGAACGTTCGCTGGAACGCCGTCGTTTTACGAGGCGATTGACATTGCCGATGTGGTTCGCGCGCGCAGGCTGCGGCGGATTCGTTTCATATTGGTGCGGTGCGTGTCCGTGCTGCTGATTGTGGGCGCGGTGGTGGTCGCGTCGTTGCCGTTCGCCATGCAGGCGCATTCCGCGCGGCGCTTGGCCGAGACATCCGATTCGGCGGCTCGCACGGTTGCCGGATGGCCGTATCCGATGGCGATGGAGGAGTTGGAACGGGCGCGCGCATACAATCGGCGGCTTGCCGTGGAAGGACAGCCGGTATTGGGCGAGGCGGCCGATCCGTTCACTACCAGACCGGCTGGCACTGCCGGAGATGCTGATACCGCCGACGATTCGGCGCCTTCCGGCGGTTCCGGGCTTTCCGCTGCGGACACGGACGCGAACTATCAGGGCCTGCTGGATTCCGGCGCAGGCATCATGGGCACGGTATTGGTGCCCAAAATCGGCGTGGAACTGCCGATTCGGCATGGTACGTCCGAACCGGTGCTCGCCGTCGGCGCAGGGCATCTGTACGGCACCAGCCTGCCGGTCGGCGGCACTGGCTCGCATACGGTGGTCACCGGGCATCGCGGCCTGGTCAAATCGTTGATGTTCACACGGCTCGACGAACTGCACGACGGCGATTTCATGTACATCAAAGTGATGGACGAGACGCTGGGATACGAAGTGGACCGAATCAGCGTGATCGAACCGGACGACGTCTCACGGTTGAAAATCGTGCCCGGCGAAGACCGGCTGACGTTGATGACCTGCACGCCATACGGCATCAACACGCATCGGCTGCTAGTCTCCGGGCATCGCGTCGCAATACCGCTGCCCGCGCCAGATCCGGCCGACGTGTGCGACGAACGCGCGACCGAACTGGGCGTGCTCGCCGTGACCATCGTTTGCACGATGGGCGGCATGCTGTTGTGCTGCATGGTCGTGCGGTCGATGCGGCCCCGACACCGAATCATGCGGCACGCTTCCGCCTGGCCGCGTAAAGGATAAGGGGGAAGGCCGCGATTTTCGCGGGTCCGCACGTTCCCCGAACCCATCAATGGAGGGGACGGGTTTCAAAACGTTCATCCATAAGGTTCAAGGCATGGAGGCGCATAGGCAATTCGCCACAGCGCCATGAGAGATGGACATGTCATGAAGTGGATGAAGGACCCGCTTGCCGGCTTCATAAGCCGGTGTGGCGCGCGGATGGGAAAATTCACCGCATTGCTTGTCACGATTGCGATGCTGGCCGGCACCACGGGAGCCGGCGCGACCGCGTTCGCCGACGAAACGGTGACGGATGGCGGCAACGTGGCCGCCGAATCCGCAGCGAGCCAGCCGGAATCGACACAACAATCCGATGCTGAAAACGCAGTCGGATCGGACGTTGCCGACATTGCCGGGCAAGATGTTGCCGGACAGTCCGCAACGGACGATGACGACGCACAATGCCTTACGGACGACGGCGAATCGCAGCAGCCATCGAACGAACAAGCGCAATCGCAACTGCAGTCGCAATCGCAACCGGAACAACCGTCGGAGACGATGCCGGAACAGCGGCAGCCGTGCGATAAGACGGAACAGCCGAATGAGCAGAAGGAGCAGGAACGGCAGGTGGTTAGGCGGCCGACGGCTGAGAACGCTGACGTACCTGCAAATGGTGCTGCACCGGCTCAAGACGGCGATCGAAACGACCATGCCGGCGAAAATCGCACGGATGCTGTGGCGAATGGCGATGCGGGCGCGACAGCCGATGACGGCAAAACCGGCGATGCGGACGATGCTGACAACGATGGCAACACTGCTGAAGATGCCGACGATGCCGACAAGAACGGTAAGAATGACGCCGACAAGGATGCCGCGTCGGCTCAAAACGGCAACGATAACGACAAGAATGATGCTGCCAAAGACGATGCCGACGCCGACGAACACATCATGCGCGATCGCTTCACCTTCAATCGCAAAACCGTGATGCGTGCCGCGCGTAACGTCGCCGTGCCGCAGCCGGACTGGCGCTCGTGCTGCGCTTCCGCGAATCCGATACGCCGATGGCGGTCTGAGCGGGCCAGCAGACAGGCAACGGGGCTTGTTCGGGCGGGTGAGTCGTTGAGCGATCAACGGTTCACCCGCTTTTGTTGTGACGAATACGGGTGATTTAGGGTTTAGTACCGCCTGAAATGGTTGGAAAAACGCCATTCGTACCGGTATGATGGAACACGAAGCGAACAACGAATCGGATTGCGGCCTTGCATCGCAAACACGTATCGCAAGCGCGCATCGCAAACCGAATCGCAAGCCGAACAGGGGAATGGCATGACGGAGGCCATTCGACTGCCGTGCGGTGGAAGGGAGCCGCTGCACGCCACGCCGAAAGGGAACATCATGTGCAACGGTGGGGGAGCGTTCAGTCCGGAAGAAGTCGAATATCTGCGCTCGCTGCCGGTGGTGGCCGAAGCGACGTCGCGACGCATCACCTACACGGAATCGTTCAAACACAACTGCATGCGCCGGTACCATGCGGGCGAATCGCCGGTCGAACTGTTCCGCGAAGCCGGACTCGACCCATCGCTGATCGGCTATAAGCGCATCGAACGTTGTTTCGCGCGCTGGCGCAAGATTGCCTGCCGTATGGGCACGGACCGGCTGGTATCGGTTGATGGGAATGGTGGAGTGGTGCCATCGGCGTCGGCGGATGTGGCGCCGTCGGCGGAATCTGCGGAGGTTGCTCGATCTGCGGTATCGCAGCCGGTGCAGCCAACGCAAACGACGGAAACGCAAAGCAATGCGACGCTGCCCGCGCCGCGCAACGCAGCCGAAGTCCCGATTCTGTCGGGAGGTGACGTGCGCGACCTGCTCATCGCCCAGCAGGTGCGCCGCATCGACGAGCTGGAACGCGAGGTGGCGGCGTTGCGGGCGGGACTGCATCGCAAATAATCGCAAAAATCGTAAAAAATGCGAGCAATCGGCATCGTCCGCAAAGCGACGCATGTCGAGAACGGCGGGCGTGGCGAGCGGGTAGACTTGCGGGTATGAGAATCGCACGTTTTACGCATAATGATGTACCGCAGTACGCCTTCGTCCAGACCGACAAGAACGACGGCAAGGACTATCTCGTGGCCTTGAACGGCTATCCGCTGTCCGGCCAGGCCGTCGAGCCGACCGGCGAGCGCTATCCGGTGGATGGTGACGGCATTCGTCTGCTGGCTCCGGTGATTCCGTCGAAGGTGTACGGTTTGGCGAAGAATTATGAGGCGCATGCGCAGTTCATGCATGAGGCCGGTCATTCCGATATCAAGCATGCGCCGGAGGATATGGTGATTTTCACCAAGCCGAGCACGTCGGTGATTGGTCCGGATGATCCGATTGTGATTCCGCCGTGTTCGAACGATATGAATTTCGAGCCGGAGTTGGCTGTGGTGATGGGTCGTATCGCCAAGAATGTGCCGGTGGAGCAGGCCATGGATTATGTGCTGGGTTTCACGTGCGTGAATGATGTGACGTTGCGTGATCTGCAGGGTCTTGATCCGACGTGGACGCGTGCGAAGGGTTTTGATACGGCGTGCCCGTTGGGCCCGTGGATTGTGACGCGTGACGATGTGGATTGGAAGGATGCGAAGATTTCCTTCACGCTCAACGGTGAGGATGTGCCGATGGCGTCGGGTACCACGGCGAATCTGATTCACGGCATTCCTGAGCAGATCGCGGCGATTACGAGTTTCACCACGCTGCTGCCGGGCGATGTGATTATGACGGGTACGCCGAACGCGTCGGGTCATCTGGATCCGGGTGACGAGGCGATCGTGCACGTCGAGGGCATCGGCGATCTGCGCAACGTGGTGGTGCGCGGCTGATTTTCGGCTTGCCGGCGGACTTTGGATTAGGCGGGTTTGCAACGTTTCGTGATTTCGTTACGTTGCTGCCCGCCTTTTTCGTATGTATTGCGATTGCCGGTGAGCGTTGGTGATTGTCGGTGACTGCCGTCCTGTGTCGAAAGACGGTTTTGAGAAACGCAAAAAGTTGAGTGTGTGGGACTCAAGTTTTGGGAATATAATGGCGATGAAGTCGGTTGAGCATATCAGACAACGACATATGCGTCCGAACGCCGGCCCGGTAGCGAAGGCCGGGCGGCCGGGCGCGAACCATGGAGGATGATATGGAACAGAAGTTCACGCAGATGGCGCAGGAAGCGCTTTCGGACGCCGTTCAGAACGCGGCGGCGCTGGGCAATCCGCAGGTCGACACCCTGCACCTGCTGGACGCGATGCTGCGTCAGGAAAACAGCATGGCCCGTGCGCTCATCGAAGCGGCAGGCGGCAACGCGCAAAACGTGAGCGCCGAAGTGCATCAGGCGATGCAATCGCTGCCGAGCGCCAGCGGATCGACCACAACGCAGCCGGACGTCAGCAGGCAGCTGTCGGCGGTGCTATCGCAAGCCGAAAAAGAAATGCAACGGAGGGGAGACGAGTACGTCACCGTCGACCTCATGCTGGTCGCAATCGCGGCCGCGAAACCGAATCAAAGCGCGGACATCTTGGAAAAGAACGGTCTTACCGCGGATAAGCTGCGTAACGCCCTGACCGCCGCGCGCGGCAGCGACCGCAAGGTGACCAGCGCCGACGCGGAAGGCTCGTATAAAGCTTTGGAGAAGTACTCCACCGATTTGACGGCCGCCGCGAAGGAAGGCAAGCTCGACCCGGTGATCGGCCGCGACCAGGAAATCCGCCGCGTCATCCAGATCCTGTCCCGCCGTACCAAGAACAATCCTGTGCTGATCGGCGAGCCTGGCGTCGGCAAAACCGCCGTCGTCGAAGGCCTGGCGCAGCGCATCGTCGCCGGCGACGTGCCGACCACCCTGCAGAACAAGAAGCTTATCTCGCTTGACCTGGGCTCCATGGTGGCTGGTTCCAAGTACCGTGGCGAATTCGAGGAACGTCTGAAGAGCGTGCTTGAGGAGATCAAGAAGGCCGACGGGCAGATCATCACCTTCATCGACGAGATCCACACCATCGTCGGCGCGGGCGCGGCCGAAGGCTCCATGGACGCGGGCAATATGCTCAAGCCCATGCTGGCCCGTGGCGAACTGCGCCTGATCGGCGCCACCACACTGGACGAATACCGTGAGAACATCGAAAAGGATCCGGCGCTCGAACGTCGTTTCCAGCAGGTGTTCGTCGGCGAGCCGAGCGTGGAGGACACCGTCGCCATCCTGCGCGGCATCGCGCCGAAGTATGAGGCCCACCACAAGGTGACCATCGGCGACGACGCGCTGGTCGCGGCGGCAACCCTGTCGAACCGCTACATTTCCGGACGCCAGCTGCCGGACAAGGCCATCGATCTGGTGGACGAGGCCGCAGCGCACCTGCGCATGGAACTCGACTCCTCGCCTGAGGAAATCGACGAACTGCGCCGCCAGGTGGACCGTCTCAAGATGGAGAAGTCGTACCTGCTGGGCAATCCGAAGAACGACAAGGCCGCGGACAAGGCCGAAGCGGAACTGGACGACAGCGCCAAGGACCGTCTCGCCGATTTGAACCAGGAAATCGCCGACAAAAGCGAAAAGCTCAACGGGCTGAAAGCGCGTTGGGACGCCGAAAAGAACGGCCACAACCGTATCGGCGACCTGCGCAAGAAGCTCGACGAGCTGCGTACGCAAGCCGAAAAGTACGAGCGCGAAGGCGACCTGGCGAAATCGTCAGCCATCAACTACGGCGAAATCCCGGCCATCCAGAAGGAAATCGCCCAAGCCGAGAAGAACGAGGCGGAATCGGGTGGAGCCGACAATGCCAACGCCGACGTGCCGATGGTCCCCGACCGCGTCGACGCCGACTCCATCGCCGAAATCGTCTCCGACTGGACCGGCATCCCCGTGGGCCGTCTTATGCAGGGCGAAAACGAGAAGCTCCTGCACATGGAGGAGTACCTCGGCAAGCGCGTGATCGGCCAGAAGGAAGCCATCCAAGCGGTTTCCGACGCCGTGCGTCGCTCGCGTGCCGGCATCTCCGACCCGAACCGTCCGACCGGATCGTTCCTGTTCCTCGGCCCCACCGGCGTGGGCAAGACCGAACTGGCCAAGGCGCTCGCCGACTTCCTATTCGATGACGAGAAGGCCATGGTGCGCATCGACATGAGCGAATACATGGAGAAGGCCTCCGTGTCCCGCCTGATCGGCGCCGCGCCGGGCTACATCGGCTACGAAGAGGGTGGCCAGCTTACCGAAGCCGTGCGTCGCCGTCCGTATTCGGTGGTGCTGTTCGACGAGGTGGAGAAGGCCAATCCGGAAGTCTTCGACGTGCTGCTGCAGGTGCTTGACGACGGTCGCCTGACCGACGGCCAGGGCAGGACCGTGGACTTCAAGAACACGATTCTGATCATGACCTCCAACCTGGGCTCGCAGTTCCTCGTCAATCCCGACATGGACGCGGACGCCAAGAAGAAGGCCGTGATGGACGCCGTGCACATGCAGTTCAAGCCGGAATTCATCAACCGTCTGGACGAACTGGTCATGTTCCACCCGCTGACCCGCGAGGAGCTCGGCGGCATCGTGGACATTCAGGTCGCGCAGGTGTCCGCACGTCTGACCGACCGCCGCATCACGCTCGACGTGACCGATTCGGCGCGCGAATGGCTTGCCAACACCGGTTACGATCCGGCGTACGGCGCACGTCCGCTGCGTCGCCTGGTGCAGACCGAAGTCGGCGACCAGCTTGCCCGCATGCTGCTGGCCGGCGAAGTGCACGACGGCGACACCGTGCTGGTGGACCAGACCGGCGGCGACCACCTGGAGCTGTCCGCGTGGGCCGCGGACCAGCTGGAGGATATGGGCGAGGGGAAGACGGACGATTCCGCCGACGTCCCGAACCCGGCTGAGTGACGATTATCGATTGGTTACCTGTCGGTCGTAAGCCTGCAATACCAGGCCTGCGACCGACAGCACGGTCGAACCGAGCAGTATGGCGATCGCCAGCTTCGGTTGCATGCCGAACGCCAGCCACAACGCGCACGTCCACACCGCGACCACCATCGTCACCGACGTGGTGATCTGCAGCACACGTGCGCGGATCTCATGACCTACCACAGCGCGGAAGAGCAATTCTTCCGCGCTTTTTTCTTGCGTTGGCTCAGGGGATTTCGCTTGAGATCGCGCCGATTCTGTTGATTCTGTTGACTGTGCCGATTGCGCCTTTTCTGTTTCTGCCGTCTGCTGCGCGGTCATCGCGTGTTGCCGGACAAGCGTGCCAGCCAGCGAAAGCGTCGCGACCACGCCGACGAACGCGAAATACGGATCGCGCGAGCCGGCCGGGAAAATCCACGACACCACGCACAGCAGCAGGCTGTACGCGTAAACAATCGCCATGCCAAGCGAAACCAGCGAATCGCCGTTCGGGCGTCGCCGCTGCAATGCGGGCAGGCCGCGGTGGTGAATCGGCGCCGCGCAATAGAACATGACCGGCGTGATGACGATGGCGTGCGGCCACGGATTCGTCAGCCAGCCCGGCATGGCGATTTTGGCCAGCGCCAGTAATGTGATGACGAACGTTGGAATGGTCAGGATAAGCGCGATGACGAGGCGCTTGCCGAGGTGGTCGGTGGGTTGTCCGTCGATGTCGGATGTCGATTCGCCGTCTGCCGTCACTTTGCCGTCTATCGTCACTCCACCGTCGGTCGTGTGGGATGGGTCGGCAAATCCGCCGTCCGTCCGCAGTGGAATCGCCTGGCGTGCGTCCGAGCTTGGAAACAGCCGCAACAACGCCCAGGTGGCGATGGATGCGGCCACAATCGACACGGCCGCCAAAAACAGATCGAATCCCATAATGTCCCTTCGTGTTGGGCTGATGCATTTCGCGTTCGGCTGATTTCAGCATAGTGCACGGTTGTGTGGCATGCGGTCGGTCTTGCGAATGAATGTGGATGCGTGGATTGATGTGTTCCTGACGACGTGATACCATCGAACGTATGTTCGATAATCCTGTGTTTGTAGTGATATTGCTGGTGATCGTGGCCGCGCTCGGAGCGGCTGCGGGCTTCTTCGCGGGCCGTGCCAAAGGGCAGGATATGGCCCGTGGCGCGAAGGAATCCGACCTGAACGAGGCGAAGGCGCAGATCGAGGCGGACAAACAGGACATCAGCAATCTCAACGCGGCTGTTGTGCAATACCGTACGCAGGCGGAAGGATTCAGCCAACAGCTGACGTATCTCAAATCGCAATTGGCTCAGGCCCAGCGTGCCGAGGAAATGCGCGTGGAACGTGAACGGCAGCGTGCCGCCGAAGAAGCGAACCGTCATCAAGCCGAAAGCGAACGGAAACTGCAGGAGCAAAGCAAGGTGCTCTCCGCACTGGCTCCGGTGCAGAAGAACCTCGACGCCCTGCAGACAAAGGTCGCGCAAATCGAAGAGGGCCGCAAACATGAGATGGGAGCGCTCGGCGAACAGCTCAAAGGTCTTGGCGAACAGCAGGCGCGATTGGATCGCGAGACGAGCGCCCTATCATCGGCATTGCGCAACAACAAGGTGCGTGGCGCGTGGGGCGAGGCACAGCTGCGCAACATCGTGGAATCGGCGGGTCTGTTGGAACATGTCGATTTCGACACCCAGGTTGTGGTCACCGACGCCGATGGACATACGCAACGGCCGGATATGATCATCCACATGCCGGGCGGCAAAACCATTCCGATCGACGCGAAAGCGCCATACGCCGACTACCAGCGCGCATGCGAGATTCCAGACACCGCCTCACCGGAGGAACTGGCCCGCAAGAACGAGCTGCTGCATTCCCATGCCAAAGCGGTACGAGACCATGTGAAGACCCTGGGAGACAAAGCCTACTGGAACGCGTTCAGCGATGCTCCGGATTTCGTGATCGCGTTCATCCCCAACGAATCGTTGCTGCAGGCCGCATTGGAAACCGACCCGACACTGATGGACGACGCATTCGCGCAGAAAGTCGCGCTGACCTCGCCGATCACCCTATGGGCGGTGCTCAAATCCGTGGCATACGCATGGCAGCAGCAAAGCCTGACCGATGACGCGAAAATGCTGTTCGACCTGTCCCGAGAGCTGTACGAACGGTTTGCAGTATTGGGGGAGCGGGCCACCAAACTGGGTTCCGCCATCACCAAAACGGTCGGCGCATACAACTCGTTCGCCGCGTCGCTCGAATCGCGCGTGCTGGTCACCGCGCGCAAACTGCAACGCGTCGACCAAAGCAAGGTCATCGGCACCGTCGACATGATCGCGCCCGAAAAAGGGGATATCCGCGAGTTGTCCGCTCCCGAGACCAACGCCGAATAACCATGTTTATCGCTCATAAATCACCCATACCGCGCGGTGAATGACGAGCCGAAAGGATAGGCTGGAACCATGACCGAAGAGAACACTTTCCGCAAGACGACACCGGTTCCGACGCATGATTCCGCTGCGGGCCAGTCTGTTTCCGCTTCGACGGAATCCACCGTCGATTTCGCCATGCTCGAACCTCGCGACCAGCTCAAGACGCTGCTGCAGGCCGAAATGAAGGACAAGCCTTTCTCGGAACTCTCCTCCGTGCTGTTCGACCATCGTGGAGCCTCCATCGTCGGCCATATCCTGCTCGACACGTTGGAGGAAGCCGGCTATTCCGTCGACGATTTCGACGCGGTCGGCGCATTGACCGCCGCGGCCGTGCCGCTGGTCTCCGCCATGATCCAGGCCGCCGCCTCCCGTGGTGAGGATTTGGACGGTTTCGTCATGGACTTCGTCTATCCGTCCATCAAGGGTCCGTCGATTGCCGGCAAACGCGTGGTGCTGATCGACTCCTGGCTGTCTGAAAAATCGTATGTGCAGACCTCATCGCTGGTCACCCTGCGCAACGGCAACGAGCTGAGCCTCGACTTCTCCGTGGTGGAGAACGAAGGCGCCAAAGTGCTGGCCGTTGCCTCGCTGATCGGCGGTGTCGACATGGTCGACCCGACCATCAAGGTCATCAACCCGGTCACTTCGGAGGAATCCGAACTGCCGTTCGTCGAAGTGTTCAAGGAATCCGAACTCCACTGAACACCGAGTTTCCCGCCGACCGACCGCAAACATATATGCCGTTGACGTCGTCGAATGTGCGATGACAAGCATGATGATGCATACGGATGCGCGGGCCTTTGACATATTTGTATTGCTGTTCCTATGAAGGGGAGAACGTGCACGATCCCAATCCCATCGATGTTGCCGCACAGGCATCCGGCGAACCGACGTTCCGCGAGGTCGGCGTAGGACCGTGGTCGCAAACCCATCCAGGCGAACCACGCCCGGACGATGCGTCATCCCCCAATTACGACATCCGCTTCGACTCCACCCTGCTCGACGAAGGCGACCGCCGCAACGTGCTCGACCGCTACCGCTACTGGACGGTCGCGGCCATCAAAGCCGACCTGGACTCCCGCGGGCGCCACGATTTCGAAGTCGCCGTGGAGAACTGGACCCACGATTTCAACATCGGCTCCATGGTGCGCACCGCCAACGCGTTCCAAGCGCGCCGCGTGCACATTGTCGGCCCGCACAAATGGAATCGCAAGGGCGCGCTCATGACGGAGCTGTACCAGCACGTCGAAAACCATCCATCCATAACGGAACTTGTCGAATGTTGGAAGCTGCGCATCGCCGGCGAAATCGCCGCCGCCCAATCGCAAGCCGCCGCCATCGCCTTCCATATGCGTGGCTCCGCAGCCGCGACGGACGGCACTTCCGGCACTGCCCCGAACACAAGCGAAACCATAGCCCAACTGGAAGCTTTGGACGCGAAAATAGCAGAACTGCAAGCCGCCCGCGTCATCGCGCTCGACATCATTCCCGGCGCGGTGCCCATGGAAACCTACCATTTCCCCAAACGCTGCCTCATGCTTTTCGGCGCGGAAGGCCCGGGCCTGTCCGAAAAAGCGCTCGAACTGGCCGATGACGTGGTCTACATCTCCCAATTCGGCTCGGTCCGTTCCATCAACGCCGGCGCTGCGGCCGCGGTTTCCATGCATGCCTGGATAGCCCAGCACGCCGCGCCGCAAGCCTGATCGCGCCATCGGCACGCGGCAAGAAAAGCCGTTAAGCGTCGCTTTGCCGCAATAGCGGATGCGTGCTCGCCGACCAGGCGACGGAACGGCCGTCGAACGGATGGCGGCCAGTCGCGGCCGGGTTGCGAACGGGGCACGAAATAGGGCACACGCTCGTCACACAGACGCGTTACTGTTAGGGTCATGCCTACTTTCACCAAAGAAGAAATCGTGCATTTGGGCGATCTGGCCCGAATCGCACTCACGGACGAGGAAATCACCCGTCTGCAGGGCGATCTGAACGTCATCGCCGAATCCATCAACAAGGTCCAGGAAGTCGCCACCGACGACGTGGAACCGACCGCGAACCCGGTCCCGCTGGAAGCCTACCTGCGTCCGGACGTACCCGAGACCCCGCTGACCCAGGCCGAAGCCACCGCAGGCGCCCCGGTCTCCGAGGCCGGCATGTTCGTCGCACCGCGCATTCTGGGACAGGAGTGATATGAGCACCACCGAACTCGTCAAGCTTTCCGCCGCCGAGATGGCGGCCAAGATCAAGGCCAAGGAAGTTTCCAGCCGTGAGCTGGTCGAAGCCCACCTTGCGGTCATCGAATCCGCCGAACCGAGCGTCAAGGCCTTCCTGAAGGTCTCCGCCGACCAGGCCCTCGAACAGGCCGACGCCTTCGACGCCAAGTCCGATGAGGACAAGGCGCAGATGCCGGAACTCGCCGGCGTGCCAATCGCCATCAAGGACATGATCGTCACCAAGGGCATCGAAACCACCGCCGCATCCAAGATCCTCGAAGGCTGGGTGCCGCCGTACGACGCCACCGTCATCGAGAAGCTCAAGGCCGCGGGCATGCCGCTGTTGGGCAAGACCAACCTCGATGAATTCGCGCAAGGCTCCTCCACCGAGCACTCCGCCTACCAGACCACCCACAATCCGTGGGATACCGAGCGCGTGCCGGGCGGTTCCGGCGGCGGTTCCGCAGCCGCAGTGGCCGCATTCGAAGCTCCGCTCGCCCTGGGTACCGACACCGGCGGCTCCATCCGCCAGCCGGGCTCGCTGACCGGTACCGTCGGCGTCAAGCCGACCTACGGCGGCGTCTCCCGTTTTGGCGCGATCGCCATGGCCTCCTCGCTCGACCAGATCGGCCCGTGCTCCCGTACGGTGCTCGACTCGGCCCTGCTGCAGGAAGTGATCGGCGGACACGACAAGCGCGATTCCACCTCCATTCCGGAAGGTCCGCGTCCGATGGTCGCCGCCGCCCGCGAAGGCATGAAGCGCGATCTGAAGGGCCTCAAGGTCGGCCTGATCAAGGAGCTCGGCGGCGAAGGCTTCCAGCCGGGCGTCATGGCCCGCTTCAACGAAGGCGTCAAGAAGCTTGAGGAAATGGGCGCGGAGGTCATCGAAGTGTCCCTGCCGCACCTGCCGTACTCCCTCGGCGCCTACTACATCATCATGCCGTCCGAGGTCAGCTCCAACCTGGCCCGTTACGATGGCATGCGCTACGGCCTGCGCGTCATGCCGCCGGCAGACGTTCCGCAGACCGCGGCCAACATGATGGCCTACACCCGTGAGGCCGGCTTCGGCGACGAAGTCAAGCGTCGTATCATCCTCGGCACCTACGCCCTGTCCGCCGGCTACTACGATGCCTGGTACGGCTCCGCGCAGAAAGTCCGCACCCTGATCATCGACGACTTCAAGAAGGCCTTCGAAAAGGTCGACGTGCTCGTCGGCCCGACCAGCCCGGTCACCGCCTTCAAGTTCGGCGAGAAGACCGAGGACCCGATGGCCATGTACGCCATCGACATCACCACCATTCCGGCCAACCTCGCCGGCGTGCCGGCAATGAGCATCCCGGCCGGCCTGAGCGGCGACGGCCTGCCGGTCGGCTTCCAGTTCCTCGCCCCGCAGCAGCGCGACGAGGTCATGTACAAGCCCGCCGCCGCTCTCGAAGCGGCCCTCGAGGAAAGCTGGAACGGCCCGATCTGGCAGTCCCTGAAGACCCCGTGGCTCGACGGACTGGACAAGTAGGAAGCATCGGAGGAAAGAAAACAAAATGGCTGAAAAGTTGATGAAGTACGCCGATGCCGTCAAGAAGTTCGACCCGGTCATCGGTCTGGAAACCCACGTGGAGCTGTCCACCACCACGAAGCTGTTCTGCCCGGCCGAAGTCCACTTCGGCGGCGAGCCGAACACCCAGCTCACCCCGGTGAGCCTCGGCCTGCCGGGCTCCCTGCCGGTGGTCAACAAGACCGCCGTCGATTACGCGATTAAGCTGGGTCTCGCCCTGCACTGCGAAATCGCCGAATGGAGCCAGTTCGCCCGTAAGAACTACTTCTACCCGGACATGCCGCGCGATTACC
>OKRV01000638.1_pt1 | contig 23472 bp, 23 predicted proteins | sample 1601201 | NCBI WGS metagenome assembly OKRV01 (sample SAMEA3541540, study PRJEB24748) | human gut metagenome | biome: human gut; feature: human-associated habitat; material: faeces | place: China | collected 2012 | reverse complement strand
AGCCGAGAATATCATCGTTAAACTTCACATAAACAGGATTATTAGGCAATTTTTCGCGCAATTGCAAAAATACTTCTTCCTTATTGCAAGTATAATAGTAGCGATAGTCTTCTATTACTATCTCATCTCCTACTACAAATATATCCTGGACGCCTTCCATTTTTTTATCTATAACCTGATATATAAAATACACCCCATCATTTGAAAATGCTAATACTGTATTATCTTCTGTCTTCTTTTCATTCTTTTTATCTTCTTCACAAAGAAATTCTCCAACCTTATACGTTGGTCTTGAATAATGGGTTTCATATATTACCTTATCAAAATCCCCATCAGAATATAAATAATTATCTATAAGCAGTTTATTATTTACCTTGTGCATATCAATATAATAGTTGTCCTCATAATCAACCTTTGTCCATTCATCACAATCATAGCTATAATATATTTCGAACTCGCTACTATTTATACCTAAAACACGCCCATCACTTACACTTGGGAACACATTTTCTGTTGCTATAAAAATTTTATCATCCACAAATTCCATATAATTTATCCAATTTGGAATTTCATATGTATTTAATATTTGCTGAAAATCAGCTGAAAGTCTATACAAATACTTTTGCTTATCATATCCTTTGTAGTCATGGTCACTACGATATACTAAATAATCGTTTCCCGTCCATACATAAATATAACGACTATTTTGCAACCTATTCTTAACTGCTTTATTTTCTTCTATATCAGTAAACTCAATAGCATTTTTAGAGATGCGGGGAGGATATTTGTCCGTAATCCATTCTTTGCCACTCCATGTTATATTTTCGTCCATACGTTTTTGGGTAAATTCAACGTTGTTTAAATATTCCGAGGCATATGACACTTCACCGAAAACAACTATTATTAAAAATAGAGATATTACCTTAATTATTTTTTTCATACACTTCACCTCATTTTATCATTGCAGTAGCACTTCTTACAATTATAATAACATATGTTGCATAAATTGTAAACCAAAATAATACATTTACATACAAAAAAGCAGTCCATATTATATGAACTGCTTTCTTTCGTCAATATATCATTGTTTAGCTGACAATGAAATTGTGCTTGAACCCGAATATGTTCCGTCTGTAACCAAACCGTAGTTTCCGTTTGTGAACGTTCCGCCTGTTACCGAACCGCCATAGTTTAGAGTATATGTGCCGCTTGACATTTCAGGTGTTGACACAAGCACCCATGAGTATTGCTTTGACGGTACATAAGTTACTATCCCATTACCGCTTGAATCTGTAAGCTTAAATGCCTTGCCTGCCGACTGTGTCGAAAATCCCAAACTTGATGAACTGCTACCCGGTCCGCCGAATCCGCCACCGCCGCCTGACGATGATGAACCTGATGCAACAACATAATACTGCGAATTAGTCGCTTTAGTAGGTGTAACAGCCATATCAGATGTACCTGCACCGATTACAATACCGCCAGTTATCGTCAAAGTATTGTTATTATCTCCTACATCAAATACGCCGTTACCGCCACTTGTAGGACCGTTTACAAGTACAATACCGCCAGTGATTACACCGTCACCGTTTGAGTCAAATCCGTCACCCTCGGCTTCAATATAAAGCAGACCTCCTGAAACTTCAAGATAACCGTAGCTTGAACTGTCCTCACCGCCCCAGTTAGGTCCTTGGTTTCCGCCGCCAAAACCGCCCGGTCCTGCAAATTCGGCTATATCATCACTGCTTAGAGTAATTGCATTCTCTGTCGGCTCATCACCTGCCGCATTTGCACCGTCATCGGTTGACACGATATACGTTTTACCGCCTTGTACATATATTTTTGCAGCCTCAATACCCTCATAACTCTTTGTTATGTTTATATCCGCATTATCTGTTATATACAAATAGCTGTCGCCGTGTACACCGTCATCACCTGCGGCAATATCTATATCACCGCCCGATATACGAACAGTGTTATTTGAATGTATGCCGTCATCATATGTGTTTATATTAAATGTACCGCCACTGATATTTACAAGATTTCCTGCCTTAACACCTTTACAGCTGTTTGATACTGACGAATTGTTTGAAGATACCGTTGCAGGCGCACCGCCGTATGCTTTCAAATCGAATGTACCGTCAGAGATATTCAAGATATTCTCGGCTTGGATACAATCCATTGTTGAATTAACCGTCACATCACCGCCGGTAATTGTAATGTTACCCGTACCGCACTGAATACCGTCTTCACTGCTTGTTATATTAAATGTTCCACCACTTATTCCTATACTTCCCGTTACATATGCTTTTACGGTTGTTCCGTCTGTATCATAAACAACTTCACTTACTTGTATGCCGTCTTCAGCCTTTGTGATTGTGATTTCTCCGTCAGATACGTTGACGCTCTTTACAGCTTTTATACCGTCCTCACCTGCTGAAATATTGATTGTACCGCCTGTAATATTGATACTTCCGTCACCGTCTGCGATTGTCGGATTGTCCTCGTCTATACTTGACGCGTTCGCTTTTATAGCGTCGCCTGTTGATGTGATGTTAATTGTACCGCCCGATATATCACATAGCATTGATGCTTTGATACCGTCACTTGTTGATGTTGTGCCGTCCTTTGTGGTCGTTCCTGTTGTCAATGTAACTGTACCGTCTGCAATTTTAACAGTTCCACCCTCTAATATATCGCCGTCATATGCAGGATCTTCGTCTGATTTTATAGCGTCACCGTTTGAATTTACAGTTATATTACCACTCTCGATAGTTACCGAATCATTACCCTTTATACCGTTGTTCGCCGCCTCGGTTACGTTTAACGTCAAATTCTTTATTGTAACGTCAGCTTTACAGCCGATTGCGTTGTTATATGTTGAGCTTACCTTAAGTGTACCTTTACCTTTTATCGTCAAATCATTTTTACTGTATACACACGCATTGACTGTTTCTTCATTGTATGTTGCGGTTGATGTGAATGAATTTGTTGTTCCTTTTTTAGCCGAAAGGTCAACTTTACCTTTTGTAGCCGCAAACGGTGCGCCTGTGGTCGATGTCACATCTACACCCTCAAGATTTATGGTGACTTCATCCGATTTTGTAGGAAGTGCCACTGCTATCTGACCGTCTGACAAGCTACCTGTCACTGTGTATTCACCGGCTTGTGAAATGGTTACGACAGAGCCTTCCGCTGTTGCACCTGTTCCGTCAACGGCTATTCCGTCATCACTTAATGTTATAACGGCTCCGTATGTTGTCGGATTGTCCGTTGTTGTTGGTGTATCTGTTGTTGTCGGTTGACCTGTTTCACTCGGTATTTCCGTTGCGGTTGGCTCATCCGTTTCAGTTGGTGTGTCTGTTGTTGTCGGTTCATCTGTTACAGCAGGCGTTTTTGTTGTGGTTGGCTCATCCGTTACAGTAGGTATTTTTGTTGTGATTGGTTCATCCGTTACAGTAGGCATTTTTGTTACACTTGGTGTCTTTGTCGTGCTCGGATTTTCTGTCGGTTCTGAAACACCGCCTTTATATATCTCGCCTACAGGTTTCATACTTCCGTCCCATATGAAGCACTTCAATGTTTCGGTATCTTCGTCAAATTCAAGCTTTTTACCGAAGTTAAATACTCCGCTGCTTGTGATACTGTCAATTGTATAAAGTCCTTGTAATAATTTATCTTTATATACCGCCGCATATATTTTATAGCTACCGCTTTTTATAACATCTACCGTTACAGTTCCGTTTTCGGCATCTATGCTTTTAATTTGTGCATTATTATCTGTTTGCGCCGACACAACACCCATTGACATAACTGTCATAAGGCTTGCAGTCAGCAAAGCCGTAATTTTGCGATATACTTTGTTCATAAAAATCCCTCCTAAACTTCGTTTTGATATATAATTCGCAATTTATATCGAAATTTTTGGGGTAATATGAAAATTTTTTATAAAAAAATGCAGAAACTTTTTGTTTCTGCATTTCAAATTATTCTCCGTCAAAATGTGGCATTGAATCTTCACCGTTTCCATGCGGTTCACTCGGTGGCGGTAAAAAAACATTTCCGTCATTCTGTTCCGGTGGAATATCATTTTTACTTCCTCCAAAATCATTTGAATTATTCGGATCTGTCGGTTCATTAAAATCAGGTGACTGATTATTTCCGCCGTTCGGCTCATGTGACAGATTACCGTTGTCTGGCGGTGGCTGTAGATTTTCGTAAGGTTTATTCGGTGGTTCATTACCGCCGTCAAAATTCGGTCTTTGCGGTTGTGGCGGTATATTGTCTTTATATATGTCATTCGGTTTATCAGGATTTGGCGGTTGTGGCGGTTGATTATTAGGATTGTCCTGTGGTGGCTGTTCAGCACCATTATCGGGTATAGGCGGATTAATTTCCGTATCGCCGTTAGGCTTATCCGTATTGTCGTCCGACGGTTTATCTTGATTTTGATTTGAATTATTAGGTCTACTGCCGGATGTTGTATGACCGCCGTGACTTGGCTGTGGTTTTATTTCTTCTTTAGGTTCTTCTTGTTTCGGCGGTTCTGTAGGACTTACAGTTTCTGTCGGAACAACCGTTTCACTCTTATTATCTGATTTATTCTTATCTTCATGTATCGGTCTAACCGTAGGCTCTTCAGATTCGGGTACAGTATCATTTTTTACCTGTGGCTTATCTGTAATTTTAGTTTCTTCTTGAATCGGATCAGGCAATGTTTTTGTTATAGAATTATCAAATATCGTATCATTCGACTTTTCTTCTGTAATCAAAATATTAACCTTTTCACTTACTGTGTCGATATTTTTCGATTGTCTTGCATTTGTAACTCTGCTTACTTCTTGTACTTCTTTTGTCGGTACAGTTTCGTTTTTTGTTCGAACGGTCGGTTGAAATGTTTGTACACTTTTTGAAATATTCTTGTTTTCAGATTTTTGAACAGGTATATTTTCCTGTTTAACTTCTGCTTTATTTTCAGTCTTACTTTCGGTTTTGACTTCCGATTTATTTTCAAGATTTCTTCTAATCTCTTTTACAGACTGATTTTCAAGTTTATGAACATTTTCTTCTATACTTCCGCCGTTTTGTTTCGTATATTCGGCAATAGCTCTTGCTTTTGCGATAGATACACCCATTTCTTTTGCATTTTTCAAATCGGCTTTATCGGCATTTTCAATAATAACCTCTACATCACCGTAATTTTTATCCGGCAATTTAATTTTTCCTATACCGTCAACCACTTCAACGATAACATCTTTATTATGCTCATTCAAATATCCGATTTCTTCCGACTTTTTTATAAGTTCGTCCATACTGTCCGACACACTCATACCGCTTACATCGGTTTTTGAAAGCAATATCTCCGCGTCATCATTAAGCGGTTTTGTATTAATAACCCTGTTGTAAATATTAATCGTCATCATAACACTTGGGTTAATATCCACACTCACATATTTTGCAGGCACAAAATATGAACTTATACCGCCGCACACGACAATAAAGCTTGCCGCAGCCGCAAGAATTTGCCCTTTATACTGCGGTATTTTCACTTCATCGCCGACAGAATAATTTTTGTTTTTTACCTTTATAAAATCGCTGTTTTTTGTAAGCAAAACCGCATATCTGCCCTTCACGGACACAATAACTCCGCTCATATTTCACACCTCCCTCATATTGAAATATTCGGCAATGGCAGGATAATCCTGAGTTATAGCAATAACCGCCGTTATTATGTATTTCCTGTGACGTTCGATAGCTTTTCTGTTCAGCTTTATATTATCGGTAATCTCTTTTATCGGCAATATGTGCTTATTCATAATTATATCGACAAGTTCACTGTTGTTTATAATATAGTTCACCGCATCAAAACAAAGCCGTTTCGTTTTACGACTTTTCGGACTGACCTCCGCAAGTTCAAAAAATGATATTTCAAAATTGCTGAGTTCCTCCGTAAGTGATTCGATTTCCCACTTCAAATCGCTTTTATCAACGGTATGTATTTCAAATTCAATCGTTTCACCGTCTGAATTTTCTTTTTCCAACGCAGAAAACGGCACTGAATTATGTTTTGCCTCACGCCTTATACTGTCAATAATTCTGTTTCGTATAACAGTCTTTGCAAAGCCGAGAAAATTACCTTTATTTTCATTATAGCCGTCAATCGCGTCGCCGAAAGCCATCATAGCAATGATATACTCATCATCACTTGTCGTAACACTTCTTTTAAGTACCTTGCTTGCAGCTGCCAAGATGAAATTTTGGTATTCACCGATTAAATCATTTTTCAGTTTTTTATCATTTGTAGCTTCTGCCACTCTTTCTTCTAACTTCATCTTTCAATATATTATTCGTATTCTCTTTCATAAAAAAGGGGGTAGTTTTAAATCTTGCATTTACTTTTTATTTTATATTTGTATCGTATCACAAATATAATTGCTCTGACAAACCAATCAATCGTCATTGCAATCCATACACCGAGTACACCAAGTCCGAGCCATTTGGCTATTACCACGCTTGCACCTATTCTGAATATCCACATCGACAAAATTGCAACTATCATCGTAAACATTACGTCATTTGCGGCTCGAAGTGAATTAGGCAATGCGAACGAGAACGGCCATATCGTACAAGTACAGATTGCGTGATACCATATAATTTGTTTTGCAATATCGGTTGTTTCACTTGATAAGTTGTACGCTTTTAATATAAGCGGAAGTATCGCAACCACAACTACATTTATTGCAACGACAAACACATATATCATTTTCATAAGTCGCTTTATGTAAAAATCAAGCTGTTTATAGTCGTTTGCACCGACACACTGACTTGATACGGTTAAAATAGCCTGACATATCGCCATACCCGGCAGTATCTGAAACATTGCTATTGTGTTTGATACCGCATTTGCGGTTATAGCTCTTGTACCGAATGCCGTTACTATTGTGAGCACCAATATTTTACCAAGCTGAAACATTGAGTTTTCAAGCGAATTCGGTATTCCTATTCTAAGTATCTTTTTAATCATTCGCCAATCGAATTTCAGCTTAAACGGTCGGTCAATATGTATCTGTAAATCTTGATTTCCAAGTCTTACAACAATCACAACCGCCGCAACTATTCTTGATATAAGCGTTGGTATTGCCGCACCGGCAATTTCCATATGAAAACCGTAAATAAGTATCGCATTACCGACTATGTTTACAAGATTCATAATAAGCGATGTGTTCATTGAAACCTTTGAATTTCCCATTGCACGGAATATAGCCGCACCCGCGTTATACATTCCGATAAACGGAATTGACGCCGACACTATCAGCAAATATGTATTTGCATAATTTGCAACATCATCTTCAATCTGTCCGAAAACGGTATGAAGTATAAAATTTTTCAGAGCATATACCGCAATCATTACAAACAGTGCAATAAGCGTTGTAAATATAAGCGTTTGGTTTGCCGCTTTGCAGGAATTATGCTCCTGTTTCATTCCTATATACTGCCCTGCAACAACAGCTCCGCCTGTTGCAAGTGCCGTAAATATGTTTATAATAAGTATGTTTACAGTATCAACAAGCGATATTGCCGATACCGCCGATTCTCCGACACTCGCAACCATCATTGAATCTATAAGACCGACAGCAATAGTCAAAAATTGTTCTATTACAAGCGGTACAATAAGTTTTTTTAAATCAATCTTACTAAACAAATAATTTTGAGGAATTTGCCTCAAGATGACCACTTCTTCCTAATAATTTCATACGAAAATACACTATTCGTAAGAATAGTGTATTTTCGTGATTTAACCACGTAAAAAGCCTTCGATAATCTTTGCCTCCGCCTCTTCCGAAGTAAGACCGAGAGTCTGCAATTTTATAAGCTGTTCTCCTGCGATTTTTCCGATTGCCGCCTCATGTATAAGTGACGCGTCAATATCGCCTGCAAACAAAGCCGGTGCGGCGTTAACCTTACCGTTTCCGACAAGTATTGCGTCACATTCGGAATGTCCCGTACAACGGCAGTTACCCTTTATTGTCGAATGATATTCCTGATACGAATTGCCTTTTGCAACCGAACGTGACACCAAATCAACACCAGAATCTTCACCGTTAAGTTCAACCTCAAATTCAGTCTTAGCCTTTTCGTCACCGTCTGTCATAATTCTTTCGTGTATGATAAGCTTTGCTCTTGCACCGAGTTTACCCGATGTTTTTCTTACAGTTGAATCAACACCGCTAAGCTGAATTGTATCCATTTCAAGTACGGCATCATCTTCAAGATATGCATCGGTTACAGGATCAATCGTTCTTTTTCCGACACCCTTACCTGTTCCGATATGCTTTTCTTTATACAAAACGTGTGCACCTTTACCGATAAAGAAACGGTGTATTCCGTTATGTCGTGCATCGTGACCGTCTGATGTATGCACACCGCAGCCGGCAACAATAATAACGTCTGCACCTGACTCAACATAAAAATCATTATATACAAGGTCGTCTACATCACCATGTGTAACGCAAGCCGGTATATAAACTGTTTCCTTTTGTGCATTTTTGCTTATGTGTATAACAAGACCCGGTTCGTCCTCTTTTGAATCAATCTTTATATTCGGAGTAGATTGTCTGCCGGCACACTGACTGTCCTCACGAATGTTAAATGCCGCCGTTTCAAGTTCGTTGCCTTGAATGTCGGAAACGATTTTCAAAAATTCTCTTGTTGTTTCATTCATCAGTTGTTCTCTCCTTTCTTATCCTTACCGAGAGGACACTTTGACTCTTTTTCTTCTTTCAAAAGTTGAGGAAGAACATCTTTACCCTCACCAAATGCACGAACATTACCGTCCGCAATCACAACTATATAATCCGCAATTTCAAGTATACGTTCTTGGTGCGATATTACAAGCAAGGATTTTCCGCTTTCGTTTTTAAGTTTTTGGAACGCGTCAATAAGACTTGTAAAGCTCCAAAGGTCAATACCTGCCTCAGGCTCGTCAAATACAAGTATCTTCGCATTTTCACGCGATAAAACGGTAGCAATCTCAATTCTTTTGCTTTCACCGCCCGAAAGACTTGCGTCAACATCTCTTTCAATATAATCTCTTGCACAAAGACCGACTTCACCGAGTACAGAGCATATCTCTCTTTCGGACAATGTTCTCTCTGCCGCAAGATTAAGCAAATCTCTTACTGTAACGCCCTTAAAACGCACAGGCTGTTGAAATGCATATGCAATGCCGTTTTTAGCACGTTTTGTAATATCCCAATCGGTTATATTCTCACCGTCAAGCAAAATTTCACCCGAATTAGGCACTTCGAGTCCTGCGATAATCTTTGCAAGAGAAGTTTTACCGCCACCGTTCGGACCTGTTATAACGGTCATTTTGCCGTCAGGTATTTCTAAATCTATACCATTTAAAATTTTATCTCCATCGGGAATTTCCCAACTTATATTTTTAAGTTCAAGCACTTTTCAATGCTCCTTTCGACTGTTTATCATTAGTTATGATAACATAATATTCATTGAATTATAATTTTATCATAAAACAATACCGTTGTCAATTTTATCTAACAAAAAATGAGCGTTCCGTAAACGCTCATTTAATCATTAATTAATTACTTTGTTTCAAGAATTTTATCAAGGCTTACAAGTTTTACGCAAGTAACGAAAATTTCACATGCCTGCTTTAATTCTTCTGTTGACGGGAATGTCGGTGCAATACGGATATTTGAATCGTGAGGGTCTTTTCCGTACGGATATGTTGCACCTGCCGGAGTCATAACAACACCTGCTTCTTTACACATAGCAACGACCTTTTTAGCACAGCCGTCCATAGTATCGAAACCGATAAAGTAACCGCCGTTTGGCTTTGTCCATTTTGCTATGCCTAAATCTCCAAGTTCCTTGTCAAGCATCTCAAGTACAGCTTCAAACTTAGGTCTTATAATATCTGCGTGCTTTTTCATATGCTCAAGCATACCGTTGAAGTCACCGAAAAATCTTGCATGACGAAGTTGGTTAAGTTTATCATGACCGATAGTCTGTACCGACATCTGCTTCTTAATAAAGTCAAGGTTAGCCTTTGACGCTGAAATAGCGGCTATACCCGAACCCGGAAATGTAACCTTTGATGTTGAACAGAACTTAAATACCATATCAGGATTACCTGCTTTTTCACATTCTTCAAGAATTTCAAGAATGTGATCTTGGGGATCCTCATATAAATGATGTATGCAGTATGCATTATCCCAATAAATTCTGAAATCCTCAGCCGCCGGCTTTAGATTCGCAAAACGTCTTACTGTTTCATCAGAATATGTTATACCCATAGGATTTGAATACTTCGGTACACACCAAATACCCTTGATTGCCTCATCCTTTGAAACAAGGTCCTCAACCATATCCATATCAGGTCCGCCCTCAGTCATAGGAATATTAATCATTTCAATACCGAAAAATTCTGTAATTGCAAAATGTCTGTCATATCCCGGTACAGGACACAAGAACTTAACTTTATCAAGCTTTGCCCATGGAGTTGAGCCCATAACACCGTGCGTCATTGAACGGGCAACTGTGTCATACATAACATTAAGACTTGAATTACCGTAAATTATAATATTGTCTACGGGACATTCAATCATTGCACTTAGAAGTCTTTTAGCCTCAATTATACCGTCAAGCACACCGTAGTTACGGCAGTCAACGCCTTGTTCGCCTACAAGATTGTAGTCGGTAAGTGTATCAATCATTCCCATAGAAATATCAAGCTGTTCGGTATTCGGCTTACCTCTTGACATATCAAGTTTTAAACCCTTAGCCTTTAGCTCATCATATTTTGCCGCAACTTCTTTGCGGATTTCCTGTAATTCTTCTTTAGTCATTTCTTTGTATGACATCAAAACCCCTCCTTAAAACATTCCACTTTGTTTTATTATACCACACACTGTATAATCAGTCAATTAAAAATGTTACAAATAACGCAAAAAGCCTACTTTAATATCTGTTACTTTACAATAAATTTGTACTCTGTTGTAAAATTATATTCATCGCCGACCTTTAAAATAGGAGCAATAAAGTGACTGTTCTTCATACCGTTTGGGAAATACTGTGTTTCAAGACAAAATGCCTGATGTGTACTGTATTTTGCACCTTCTTTATATATTCCCTCCGGAAGTCCGTTTGATGTATATAACTGAACACCCGGTTTATCTGTATACACTTCCATTGTTATGCCGTTTTCAAGGCACTTTGCAATGGCACAAAGTCTGTAACCTCTGCCCGAAATCGCAAAGTTGTGGTCATAACCGCCGAACATTTCTATTTGCTCAAAATCTGCGTTTATATCCTGTCCTATCGGCTTTGGTGCTCTGAAATCAAACGGCGTACCCATAACAGAAAGCACTTCGCCTGTCGGCATACATTCACTGTCGTTCGGTGTATAAAATTCCGAATTGATTTGAAGTATCTGATTATCGATTGTACCGTTTGCGTGTCCCGCAAGATTGAAATAAGAATGATTTGTAAGATTCACCACTGTATCCTTGTCTGTCACCGCGCTGTAATTAATTTTCAGTGCATTTCCCTTTGTTAGAGTATATGTAACAGTTACTTTAAGTGTTCCAGGAAAGCCTTCCTCACCATCCTCTGACACGATTGAAAGTTTCAATGACGGTTCTTCCCCGTCAATTTCTTCCGCACTCCAAACCTTTTTATCAAAGCCGTTTATTCCGCCGTGCAAGCTGTTCTTGCCCTCATTAAGTCCTACATTATATTTTGTACCGTTAAGCTCAAATTCGCCGCCTGCAATTCTGTTTGCGTGTCTGCCGATAAGTGCGCCAAGAAAACCGTCGTTATTTAGATAATCTTCCATTGTTTCACGTCCAAGCACAACGTCGGTTTTAACACCGTTCTTGTCCTCTACATAAAGATTTCTGACAATACCGCCGTAATTTAAAATTCTCGCACTTACTCCGTTGCCGTTATCAAGTAAATATGCGGTTATATCCTGTCCGTTTGGCAATGTTCCGAACAATTCTTTTGTTATAGCCATTATTTTCATCCTCTCAATAAAAAATTCCTTGTGAAAATTTTATCATCATCACAAGGAATTGTCAATCTATTTATTTAAGAGAAATGTACATATGTATCTCCATATTATCCATATCGTCACCTGCTTGGTATTCTTCAAAGTCACACACAAACGAACGGTCAAGGTTCATATTCCAAACCTTTTGCCAAAATTCCTGTACCGCCGTAACAACATTGCCTTTTACAATAAATTTAGCATATTTTCCGCTCGGTATTGTAATTACTTCATATTTTTGGTTTGTGCCATTCACCTCCGCACATATCGAAACGGTATAGTCACCGTTTGGCTGATACTTATGATACATACCGATTGACTTATTGTTCGCTTTGTCGTTAATCTCGCCGTAGACCTTTTTATAAAATTCGTCCCATAAACCACCGATAATCTTCGGCATTTCAGGTGATTTGTTGTTGGTTACGGCTGATATGCCCACCGCTTTCTTTTCTTCGAGATTTACAATTTCATATTCCATTTTGTTATCCTCCTTAAATTTGATATAGGAAGTATAACACACCTAATATGACACCATTATGTCATATTATAAATAATTGTTTATCATTTTCTCTATTTTCGTTTTAATTATATCTCTTATGTATGTTGGTTCAAGCACTTCCGCATACTCCCCAAACGACATTATATAGCCGTAAAGCCATTCATTTTCGGGATATGACATATTCACAATAAAATCGCCGTCCGCTGTTTTTTCTGCGTCTCGAAATTCATCATAAACACGGTATTCGGCATTTTTTCTTATTTTCAATTTTACATTAACACAAATATTTTCATCGTCATTATCATATTTATATTCACACATTTCACGTTCAAAATGTTCGTTTGTCACTTCAACATCCCTTATTCGTGACAACCTAAACATTCTGTAATCATCGGCTTTTCTGCAATATGCGATAAGATACCACGATTTACTTTTAAAATACAGTTTAAGCGGCTCTGCAATACGCTCGGAAATTTCGCCGTTACTGTTTATATACTTCAGCTTCAGTACAAATCGTTCAATTATCGAATCTCTTATTTTATCGAAAAAAATTTTTTGTTCCACATTCCAATCCGAAAAGTCAACGTCAATCCATGAACTGTCGTTAGATTTAAAAAGTAATGACATTTTATCCGCAATGCCTGTTTTTTCAACATTCGGCAACACTGACATAGCAGTAAGTGCCGTTATTATCGCACTTTGTTCTTCCTTTGATATAACCGACTTGTCCAGTATAAAATTATCAAGAATAGATATTCCGCCACCTTTGCCCTTGGTGGTGTAAATCGGTATTCCGGCACCCGACAGGATTTCAATGTCACGATAAATCGTACGGCTTGATACTTCAAATTTCTTTGCCAATTCATTAGCCGTTACGTTCTTTTTGTCAAGCAATATGTATATAATTTCAAATAATCTGTTAATTTGCATAATTTCACCTTTATCTATGTACAAAAAAAGGAGCTACAAAATTGTAACTCCTTTAAATGACTTTTACGCAAGTTTTGCAAGTTTAAGAGCAAGCTGTGACTTCTTTCTTGCAGCGTTGTTCTTGTGAAGAATACCGCGGTTTACACTTTGGTCAAGCTTCTTTGCAGCTTCGTTGAAAAGCTGTTGAGCCTCTTCCTTGTTGCCTGCCTTTGCAGCAGCTTCAAACTTTTTGATAGCTGTCTTTAGAGCAGTCTTGTGAGCCATGTTGATAAGAGTCTTCTTTTCTGTAACTCTTACTCTTTTTTTAGCTGATTTAATGTTTGGCACTTTTTTACACCTCCACGAAATTTAATCTATAATACCGTAATATTATACATCATCGCAGAGAGAATTGCAAGCTTTTTTTATTATTTTTTAACGTTTTATCTATTTTAACCAAAAAACATTGTTTTTTCAATAAATATATAAATACTTTTATGTAAACTAACCAATTACATAGTGAGCATTGTTTTATAATAATCCAAACTTGAAAACTTTTGGTCAAGCTGAAGTTCAACATACTGTTCGGCGATTTTGCAAAGCAACTTCATCAATCCGTCACTTGCATTAAAACTGAGCATTTTTTTATCATCTGAATATATTATGTAATCCAATGCTCTGTAAAGATTTTTGTCCAACTTAACAATATATTTGCCGCCACACGCTCTGCACACACTTCCGCCCTTTAGCAGGTCAAACGCATACACCTCATTACTTCCGCATGACACACACGCATTAAGCTGTGGCGAATATCCGCCTATACTCATCATTTTGAGTTCATACACCGCTTTAACCTTGTCCATCGGCTCATCACGGTACGCAAGTGCATACACGCTGTTCAAAAACAAATGCAACATTCTCGAATCGGGGTTATTCATACCAAGAATACAATAAGTTATATCTGCAAGATAAACGCACAGGGATAATTTTTTTATATCTTCCGAAACAGGATAAAAGCCGTCAAGAGTGTCAATATTATTAATTGTCATTATATCTTTTCCGACACCTTTGTAAAAATCAAAATCACCGTAACACAAAAATTGACTTGATGCGGCAGCTTTGCTCTTTGATTTTTTAACACCGTAGCTGACGGCCTTAACTATCCCGTATTCTTCCGTAAATACAGTCAGCATTCTATGCCCCTCACCGTAATCGGACTGCTTTATGATAATGCCTCTTGCTCTAATTTCTGCCATGTATCATCCTTATCCTCTTGCTCCGTTATACCGCTTACCGTTTTATACAGCAAATAAGCGTCTATATCGCCCGTTCTCGTAAAAGTTTCCCACGAAAGTCTGTTAAGCTCCATAACCTATCCCTCCGAAAAAATAACTTATTATCTTTATGTTTTTCATTTTTTCAGCGGTTATACTAACACTATTTACTATTCATTTGTGAAACCGAAATTCTTGATTAAAAAGTCACTGTTTCTCCAATCCGATTTTACTTTTACCCAAAGTTCAAGGTAGACTTTTTTATCAAGCATTTTCTCGATGTCGCCTCTTGCCATCGTACCTATTTTCTTAAGCATTTCTCCGTGCTTACCGATTATAATTCCCTTATGTGACGCTTTTTCGCAGTATATTGTCGCGTAAATATTTGTAATTTTTTCTTTTTCCTGCATTTTGGTAATTTCAATAGCAATACCGTGCGGAACTTCCTTATCAAGCAGCCACAAAAGTTTTTCGCGGATAATTTCAGCCGCAATCTGTTTTTCGGGCTGATCTGTTACCATATCCGAATCATAAAATTCCGGTCCTTCTTCAAGATAGTCCTCAATATCGTGCAATAAAATATCGACTCCGTCATTATTCTTTGCACTTACAGGCACTATCGACGCAAAATCGTGCATACTCGAATAATCCGCAATTATCGGAAGTAAATCCTCTTTTTTCATAAGGTCTACTTTATTCAAAACCAATATGCACGGAAGTCCTGTTTTTGAAATATTTTTTGCTATTTCACGTTCTGTTTCCTGTATTTTTTTACTTGCGTCCACAACAAATATAAGTACATCCGTATCGTCCATACTTTCATTTGCAACGTGTACCATATATTCCCCAAGCTTGTTATGCGGTTTGTGTATTCCGGGTGTATCGGTAAATATAATCTGTTCTTCATCTGTTGAGTAAATTGCAAGTATTTTATTTCTTGTTGTCTGAGGTTTATCTGATATTATTGCAATCTTTTGTCCTACTATCGTATTAAGTAATGTTGACTTTCCCACATTCGGCATACCTATTATTGCCGCAAATCCCGATTTAAAACTTTTCTTATTCTTCATAATTTTTCTCCTAATCACGAGTTATTCCGAGCGAAGTTAAAACTCTTTCCTGTTTTTCGCACATTATTTCTTCGCCCTCTTTATCATCAACATGGTCATATCCAAGCAAGTGGAGCATTGAATGTGCCGTCAAAAAAGCCACTTCTCTCAAAAAACTGTGTCCGAATTCATTCGCCTGTTCTCTTGCACGTTCCATTGATATAACAATATCACCAAGCATCACAAGCTCACCGTCCATATCGTACTCATCGTCCGATATTCCGTCCTCATCAAATTCCAGCATTGGGAATGACAAAACATCCGTCGCTCTGTCAATATCTCTCTGTTCCTTGTTTATAGAACGAATTGTATCATTATCCACAAGCGTAACGCTGATTTCAGCGTCGAAGTCACATTCTTCTTCCTCCATAACGGCAACGCAAACGTCCTTTATTGCCTTTTCAATTTCCGGAGTTAACTCTTCCTTATCCTGTTCATTTTCAAGTATTAGTTCAACCATTTGATTTCCTCTTGTTTCTTCTCTTTTCCTGTTCCTCGTCATACTTTGCGTATGCTTTTATAATTTGTTGTACAAGCGGATGACGTACAACGTCTTTTTCGGTAAATGTACAAAAAGATATATCTTCAATATTTTTTAGAATTTTAGCCGCCTCTTTTAATCCCGAGCGCTTATCTCCCGGCAAGTCGATTTGAGTTATATCACCCGTTACAATCGCTTTAGAACCGTAACCTATTCTTGTCAAAAACATTTTCATCTGCTCAGGTGTTGTATTCTGTGCCTCATCAAGAATTATAAACGCATTGTCAAGAGTACGGCCACGCATATATGCAAGCGGTGCAACTTCAATTACGCCCTTTTCCTGATATTTCAAGAAGCCCTCACCGCCGAGCATTTCATACATACCGTCATAAAGCGGTCTTAAATACGGGTCAACCTTATTCTGCAAGTCACCCGGAAGAAAACCAAGTTTTTCACCTGCCTCAACAGCAGGTCTTGTAAGAATAATTCTGCTTACCTCTTTACTTCTAAGTGCCGTTACAGCCTTTGCAACCGCAAGATATGTTTTACCCGTACCGGCAGGACCTATACCGAACACAATAGTATTTTTGTCTATCGCGTCAACGTACTTTTTCTGTCCGAGCGTTTTTGTCTTAATCGGGTGACCTTTTGCACTGATTGCAATACAGTCATCACCCATCATTTTAATGTCAATCCCGCCGTTTTCCTGTACCATTGTTATCGCATACAATACTTTCTGCTGGTCGATAATCTCACCTCTTGCGATAATCTGCATAAGCATATTAATAACTTGGCTTGCCTTTTCAACATTTTCTTCTTCACCTGTCACTCTCAAAGCGTTGTCGCGTGACGCGATATTTACCGAAAGTGCTTTGTCAAGCATTTTGATATTTTCATCAAAATTTCCGAAAAGAGATGCCAAATCGACCTCCTGCGGTACTTCAATCTGTCTGTTTATCAAGTATTTCCTCTCCTTCTGTATCAGCCGAAATAGGCTGACTGGTAGCTATATTTTGTATGAAATCCATTTCAAGTTTTACATTTATTGTTTCATTATCAATCTTTTCATATTCAACATTCTCGTCTGTCAAAATTGAGCCGTACAGCAATTCATTTGATATTTTTTCTTCTAAGTCATTTTTTGCAAATTCTACGGCTGTTTCTATACTTATCGGCTCTTTGTTTACATTTACTTCGGTATATTTGACCGTATCGAACGCAATCCCCGTATATCCGAAAAACGGTATACATATCTCATGCCTTGCTCCATTTATATCATATTCTTCAAAATTCATTCTGCCCAAAGGCAATGAAAACATTTTTCCGAAAACCTCAAGCGAAACCATATATCTATTTTTGCCGGTCGGCACTCTCGATTCATAATACAGCTTATAGTCGCCGTTTTTTGAATGAGTTGTATAAGCCATTATATCCGCCATTGAGTGAACATATATGTATTCTTCGGGATAACCCTCTTTATAAGTTGCAACCTTTCCCGATACAATCACATCGCCTGTTTTAACCGCGTCACCGTCATTCAAAACTTCTTCGCCGTTTTTGACAACCATATGATTTATAATTCCGTCACACGCCGCAACAATGTCACAAGGTGTATCTTTGTCAAGAATATTCGGTGGAATAATCTGTTCGTATATCTCTACGCGTGCCTTTGCACCCTCAATATAAACCCATGCCCAAGCTATATGGTCATTGTTATTTATAATCGCCGCCTTGCTTTCCATACCGTCAGGCAGTTTTGCTTTCAGTGCACCGCTCTTTATACCGATACTGTCAAGCGTAGATATTATACCGTTTATATCGCTGTTTTCCACACCGTTAATTTCAACAACCCATATAAACTGAGCCGATACGGCAAAAAATATGATACACAATGCAAATCCAATCAAAAACAAATATCGTTTTCTGTACAGACGCATTAAATGCTTTATTCCGCGTCTTTGTGATATTTTGATTTTTACATTACTCTTTTTTCTGACTTGACGTATATGAAAAAAATCCTTTATGTAAATACACATTTCAATACCGTCATCAAACGGTTTTATGTTCCATACATCAATATTACGTCTTAAACAAATATTTATAAATCTTTCTGCACCTTTGCCATATACTTTTATTATAACATATCCGTAAAGAAATTTAAAGAACTTCTTAAACATTTTTTACTCCCTTTTTCAGATTTCGTATTCAATTTGCTTAAATTGACCCGATATTAATATATCTTCAAGACGTATTCTGTCAATCGAAAGTCCATTTCCGAACACTCTGACTATCCCCATAGGCGTTGACACCCGAATTTCCGTATCCGTATAACTGAGTATTCCTTTATGATTTTCTATATATATTTCACTCGCACCCGCGATTGTAAGTTTGGGAATATTCATTATAACTTCTTTCGGCACTCCCCAAGCGTCTGCTATACTTTCTGATATACATTTTTTCATTTTTACCAACTCCTATAATAAATTATGATAAACAAGCGGTTTTAAGTACAAAAAAGTTATCATATAATTTAATAAAAATTAAAATCGGAGATGATAATGTGAAAATAAAGAAAATACTGATTTACTTGTTTGCCGTCGGTGCGGTTGTTCTGCTTATAAAAAATGCGTCAAGTGCAATAAGATATGCCTCCGACGCAATAGATTTATGTCTTGAAATGATTGTACCGACTCTTTTTCCGTTTTTTATATGTTCGGGAATTTTGATATATTCCGGCTTTTGCGAACTTTTGGCAAAGGCATTTCAATTTTGTATGTATCCGCTTTTTCGGATAAGTCCCGTTGGGAGCAGTGCCTTTATACTCGGTATTGTAAGCGGTTATCCTTTAGGTGCTGTTACCGCAGGTGAATTATACGCAAACAATTACATTTCAAAAACAGAGGCTGAACGCTTGCTTGCTTTCTGCAACAATTCAGGTCCTTTGTTTATATTGGGTTCTGTCGGTATTGCGATATATTCAAATATAAAATACGGTATCGCTCTTTACGTCGCACACATTCTTGCGGCTTTAACGGTCGGTATTCTGTTTAGATTTTACGGCAGAAACAAACACACCGCACCTCCGACAAGAATGACAACACCCGAAAGAAGTATGGGTGAAATATTCGATATTGCACTTCAAAACAGCATCAGAAATATATTGACCGTTTGCGGAGCGGTACTTTTTTTCAGTGTAATAAGCAGACTTTTTCTTAACATTTTACCTGTCGGCGGAGTTACGTCCGCACTTGTTTCGGGGCTTTTGGAATTTGTTACAGGGACAGTAAAAATATCGGGATTGACTATTCCTATTATGGATAAATTGGTGTTTACATCTGTTGTTGTCGGCTTTGCGGGACTCAGTGTACACGCACAGGTTATGGCTGTAATTGCAAGATTTCATCTGTCACTCGCACCGTATATAATCGGTAAAGCCATGCACGGAATTATAGCGGGACTATATATGTACATATACTTTAGATTTAGCCCTATAACAACGGCAGTATTTGAGCCGTCTATGAGCCGTTCGTTTGCAATTTCATCGACTATCGAAACCGTTACCGCAATCATTGTTGTTGTAGCCTGTATATTTTGTGCATTCGGTCTTTATTTAAAACAAAATAGTGAATATAAAAGGGACACTAAATTTTAGTGTCCCTCAAACTCTGATATATATTTTTTTAGAATACAAATTCAAATTCCAAATCACCTATTTGAACAATTTCTCCCTCTTTTATTCCCATATTGATTAAGTCCTCAATAACACCGCGTTTAAGCAATGCACGTTGGAAATACTGTAATGACTCTTGGTCGGAGAAGTTTACACTGCCGCCGACAGCCTCAATCCATGAACCCGATATAACGTATTTTTCGTTTTCACGTTTAATTTCATAGCCTTTTTCATCATCCGTAATGTATTCTTCTTCGTTAATATCCATTTCAGGCTCGAATATAGCTATCGGAGGTAATTTTGAAAGTTCCTCGTAAGTTTTATTCATAAGTTCCGCAACACCTTTATTTGTAGCGGCAGAAATTTCAAATACTTCTATACCTCTGTTTTTCATTTCTTCAAGAAATGCGTTGTATTTGTCCATATCTTGAATTATGTCTGTTTTATTTGCCGCAACAATCTGCGGTCTTGATTCCAATTCCAAATCGTATTTTGAAAGTTCCGAATTGATAATATCAAAATCTTCTATCGGATTTCTCCCCTCAATCCCCGAAACATCAACAACGTGAATTAATATTCTTGTACGCTCAATATGTCTTAAAAATGCGTGTCCAAGACCTACACCCTCACTTGCACCCTCTATAATTCCCGGAATATCGGCAAGTACAAAACTTCTGTGGTCGCCAAGATCGACTACACCCAAATTCGGCTCAAGCGTTGTAAAGTGATAATTTGCAATTTTCGGATCTGCTTTTGTCGTCATTGATAGCAATGTTGACTTACCTACATTAGGAAAACCTACAAGTCCGACGTCAGCCAAAAGCTTCAATTCAAGTACAATTTCACGTTCATCGCCTGTTTGTCCGTTTTTCGCAAAGTTCGGAGTTTGTCTTATCGCCGTAGCAAAATGAGCATTACCCCAACCGCCGTTACCGCCTCTTGCAAGAACAACCTCTTTATCGGGATCGGATAAATCGGCAATCAAACGATTACTTTCCGCGTCACGAACGATTGTACCTTGCGGTACTTTGATTATAATATCTTCGCCCTTTTTACCTTTTTGACGTTTACCCGAACCGTCCATACCGTTTTGAGCGACATACTTTCTCTTATATCTGAAATCCATAAGAGTAGTCATACCAAGCTCAACCTTGAATATAACATTACCGCCCTTACCGCCGTCACCGCCGTCAGGACCTCCTGCCGCAACATACTTTTCACGATGAAAAGATATTGCGCCGTTACCGCCCTTACCGGCCTTTATAAAAATTTTAGCCTTATCTATAAACATATTTATTCTCCGTTTCGATTATTAACAATTATATATTTTTTCCAACTTATAATATATCATTACACATCCGTTTGTGTCAATAGTTATTTTTTATAATGAATTATTAATTATTCAAAAAAATATACCCTACGAGTGTAAGGCATATTTTTCTTATGCACGCGGATGAGCTTTTGCATATACGTCTTTAATTTTACTGTTCATCATTCTTGAATAAACTTGTGTCGATGAAATATCGGCATGTCCCATCATTTCTTGAATTGAATGTAAATCAGCACCGTTTTCGAGAAGATGTGCCGCAAATGAATGACGTAAAGTATGCGGTGTTATATCAGTTTCAATACCTGCAATATGCTGATAGTATTTTATAAGTTTCCAGAAACCCTGTCTTGAAAGACGCGCACCGCTGCAATTTACGAACAACGCTGTTTCATTTTCATCTTTAACCATATATTTTCTGACATTGTTTATGTAATTTTCAAGTGCGTCTTTTGCCTGATGTCCCATAGGAATAATACGTTCTTTCTTTCCGCCCTTACAACGAACAAAACTCATAGGAACATTAACATCACTTACGTCAAGATTGATAAGTTCACTCACTCTTATACCTGTTGCGTACAAAAGTTCAAGCATAGCCTTATCGCGTATACCCTTATTATCACAGTTTTTAGGCTGTTCCAAAAGAAGTTCAACTTCTTCGCCTGATAAAATCTTCGGAATTTTCTTTTCCACATGAGGTGCCTCAAGATTAGAAGTCGGATTTGACTTTACAACACCGTTTTGCATCATAAACAAATAATACGAACGAAGTGATGCAAGTGTCCTTGAAACAGTCGAGCTTGCTCTGCCCTCCTTTTGAAGATAAAGCAAATATGACAATACCGTGGTCTTTGTTGTAGACGATATATCCGTTACGCCTGTTCCGTCAAGATAAGAAATATATTGTGTAACATCACGCTTATATGATTCAACTGTGTTTAGCGATTTATGGCGTATATCTGTCATAAAACTTGTGTATTCCTTAACGTAGGTATTCATTTTGTTCATTCCTCCGAGTTTACTGTTTCTTTACGTATATTTCAAAAATATTTCATTTATATTTCAATGTGATTATAATTATACCACATTTTTTTAATTTGTAAACCCCTATTTTTCTTGTTTTTATGCCATTTTCAGCGTTTTAGCTTAATTTCGGCGAAACCCAGCTCATAAATGTTGTGGTCAAGTATCCCTCCGACAATGACGCAACACAAAATATAGAAATTATTATTATCATAAAAAATATATACGAAAAAATTATTTTTTTTGATTTTCTTTCGGAATTAAGTGAATATTTAATGCTTACAGCCGAAAAAAGCAGTAATGTCGGTATTGTTATAAGTATTGTCGGCATTGTTGAAAGCATAACAAGCATACCTTTTGCTCCATAGAATTTAATAAATGACGCGGTTGTAAAACCTATTATAAACCCTTTCCTTACAATAATCGCTCCCGTTACAATAAAACCGAATCGCAAAAATCCCATTAAAAATACAATTCCGACACTGATAAGATTAGCTTGTAACGAATTTTTAAAAACAGTCATACTGTTCTTATTTTCGCTTACAGCCGTACAAAAACTGCCTATATAATTTTTTATCCCCTCTGCCATATCGCCGCTGTTTTTCGCCAAATACACACTCCCTACCGTCACACCGACAACAAGCAAAAAAATAAGCAATCCCAAAAGTCCGTTACCGTGTTTTTCGTCGGCTACAATGTCGTTTAATTTCACACGTCCCACCTCCAATTCAATATTATTCAAAAAATCAGTGTTTTATCACTAATTTATTGTGCTTATCTTCTTATATTATTTACACTGCCAATTTTTTTTGATATAATAATATAGTAAAAAAACACACGTAAGGAGAGAGATATAATGAACAAAACACTGAAAAAAGTCTTAAGCGGTGTTATTTCACCTCCGGCACCGCCGCCGATTACTGCCACTTTGCTCATCCATTTTCTCCGCTTCTATTCGTTAGTTTTCTTACATCACACAATATCATTCTGATATTCTGTCGTTTTTATTTCTCTATTCCGGAATCTTCCCGGTCTGCGTTATCTACTTTTCCATACCGCATTTTCATATGATCATCGATATAATTGATTTCATCACTCTCATATACC
>OKRV01000637.1_pt1 | contig 23485 bp, 10 predicted proteins | sample 1601201 | NCBI WGS metagenome assembly OKRV01 (sample SAMEA3541540, study PRJEB24748) | human gut metagenome | biome: human gut; feature: human-associated habitat; material: faeces | place: China | collected 2012 | reverse complement strand
CTAATCTACAAGAATGTTGCATCTTTTCCAACCATTAAAAGATACATTGAAGAAACTGTTCATCCGATTATCCATTTGCTTCCTGGTAAAAATGGAATCAGTTTTGTAGCCATCCAAGAAGTAATGAATGTACAGACTGCAATACAAGGAATAGCAGGCACTGTAGGAAGTTGTAACTGTTGCTTAAACACCGTTCCCCACAATCCTAATCCCTATATACATCCCATAACTAAGTTTAGAGGTTTCTGTCACCCACTGTGAAGTGGACTGAGCTATTATGGTAGTGAAAAACAAAAAAGCACCAACCGTTAACATCACACAGTTAATTGTACAGAACGCCCAACCTAATGCTTATCAGGAGTCGAATGAAATTCGCCAGGAACAAAAATAAATAGTCCATATCATATCAATAACCAACATAACCGTACCTATAACTAAACGTCCGTTACGGCTCCACTGTAAGTGTATCCATATATAATGAGCTAATACCAAATATCCTAAATAACCGGAGAAATACCACAATGCACGGTATTCATTCCAGAAACATTGTCCCCACACTTCACCTGAAAAACGGTTCAAATAAAGTATACATGTTGACAACAAGAACAGACTGATAAAAAACATTCTTCCTTAGCACTAACCTTACGCAACCAGAGTAAAATGACAGGAATAAACAAATAAAGGCTTATCAACGGATACATGAACCATAAATGCCCTGCCAATGTAGGAAAATTAAACAATATCCAAGACAAGTCTTTCACCGAGGTATCCCCGTCAATTTGTCCCCACAACAATGACAGTGTACTATATAACAGCATAAATATGAAGAACGGAGGCAGAATACGCATAAAATGATGCTTGTAGAATTGCCACATGGTCTGTTCTTCTTTCATCAGTGCAACAGAAAGGCTGATACAATCATAAAAAGAGGTACTGACATCCGAGAGAAGTCATCGTATACAGATATCCATAACCTATCCTCCTCCGAAGCTAAATAAACCTGAGGTCCAACCATATCAGTAGCCCCTACTGCTCCATAATAATTTTCACTTGCATGTACCAGCATCACAAGAAAACATGCAAAAATACGATGCGCTTCATTTCCATTACATTTTATTATTACATTTATTTACATGTCTTAGATTAAATTTATATCTTAATATTTGAATTTGAAAATGAAATAAATCCTATCAGGATGTAGACTTTCAGAATTCTAAGATTTATAATATTAATTCAATACTCTGAATATTCATTTTATAATGATCGAATAGCAAATAGCTACTAAATATAAGACAGTAAAATAAAGAGTAAATATCAGTAACTGTACTAGTTTAATCTTTTACTATTTTTATTTTTCTATATAGATAATTATTGCTGTCCGATAAAAATTTAGCAAAGCCATAAAAATAGGGCTGACTTCATTTGTGAGGTCAACCCATTTTTGTTAGATTTCTGTCGCCAAACAAAATTAATCCAACTATGGGCAAAAGTATACATTTTAGCGGACAGCCGCTCTATAGTCAGGTCATAAAATTACTTGATAAGTCAAAAATTCTTCAGATAAGCCGTAAATATGGTGGTGAACACTATGTGAAACGATTCGATGGATGGACACATCTTGTTGTTATGCTCTACGCTATCATCATGCGTTTTGACTCCTTACGTGAAATAATGGCTTCCATACAGGCAGAAGCCCGTAAACTTTGTCATTTGGGTATAACAACCATGCCTTCTCGCAGTACATTATCCGATGCCAACAAACGCCGTCCGGAAATCATATTTGAGTCCATCTATCGTGAGTTATACACTACATACAGAAATATTCTTTCCTCGGACAGCCGCCAAAACTGTGATACAGTTTGGATGAAGCGTCTTCAGATTATTGATTCCACTACTATCACCCTGTTCTCCAATCTCCTGTTCAAGGGTGTGGGACGTCATCCCAAGACCGGCAAGAAGAAAGGAGGTATAAAGGTACATACTGTCATACATGCCAACGCAGGAGGCCCTTCAGACATAAAGTTCACTTCGGCAGCAACCAACGATTCTTTCATGTTAAGACCGTCAGTACTGAACAAAGGTGACATAATTGCAATAAACCGTGCATACATTGATTATGAGAAACTGGAAGCACTTACACAAAGAGAGGTTATGTATGTGACAAAAATGAAGAAGAACCTGAAATACAAGATTATAGAAGACTGTATGTATCAAACAGCCGAAGGTCTCATGGAGGTACGTATACAAAATGTAACATTCTCAAAAATGCTGAAGGATGGTACAATTCTGATTCATCATGCCCGTATCATTACCAATATTGATATTAAAAAGCACAAACTGGTTTCATTGCTTACTAACGATATGGAATCAGATCCAAACGAGATTATAGAAATCTATCGCAAACGTTGGGAGATAGAGTTGCTATTCAAGCAGATAAAACAGAACTTCCCCTTGAAATACTTCTATGGGGAAAGTGCTAATGCGATTAAAATACAGATCTGGGTGACACTTATAGCCAATCTGTTGCTTATAGTAATGAAAAAGGGACTGACTCGATCCTGGAGTTTTTCCGGTCTTGCAACAATGATGAGGATTGCACTTATGTATTATGTGGATTTCTACAGTCTTTTCAATCATCCCGAAAAGGATTGGGAAACTCTTTTGGACGTAAATCAGAAAGAAGATTGTCAACTGTCTATTTTTTGATAGGGCTTGGAATAATAAAATAAGACTCGACCATTGAAAATACAATGGTCGAGCGAGATTCTTTTATATTCAATCGATTTTATCGGACAGCAATAATAGATAATATATTCTGAGAATAACAAACCAATACAATTGTTATAAAATTATTACCACATTTAAGAAATGTATCAGAAAGAGGCCTCATCAAATAATTGAATCCGCCTCTTACCCTAACTTAAAATATCATTATGATTATCTCTCAGAGTAGGAATAAGGCCTATCCTCTTTTTTTATTCCTCTCTCAAATGCTGGTTTATTTCCCATTTTATAATGAATAATACCTCCATTCATAAGTTCATTATATTCCAAATAATTTCGTGTAAATGGTTTTCCATTCAGTGTAGCGGACTGTATGTATACATTCTCAGCACTATTACCTTCTGCCTCGATAATTAATTTCTTCCCATTTTCAAGCTGAATTGTCATTCTTGGGAAAACAGGACTACCAATCACATACTCCGTTGTTCCCGGACAAACTGAATATAATCCCATTGCACTTATTACATACCAAGAAGAAGTTTGTCCCTGATCTTCATCTCCTGAGTATCCATCAGGTGTAGCATTATATAAATCCGCCATAACCTTACGCACCCATTTTTGAGTTTTCCATGGCTCTCCAGCATAGTTATAGAGATATATCATATGCTGAATAGGCTGATTTCCATGTGCATACTGCCCCATATTAATCATCTCCATTTCTGCCATCTCATGAATTACACGATTATATGTACCCACCTTAAACGTATTAGGAACAGTAAAAACAGAATCCAATTTGGCAACAAAAACCTTATCACCCCCCATAAGATTAATTAACCCCTGAACATCATGGAATACAGACCATAAATAATGCCATGCACATCCTTCTGTAAATGGGCCTCCCCATTCAGTAGGATCAAAATTAGGATACCAAATGCCATTATTCTGCCGTCCACGCATAAATCCAACGGAAGGATCATATACATTTTTATAGTTATAGACACTCTTCTCAAAAAGTTTCTCATAGAAAGTCTGACCAGTCATTTTTGCAAATTCCATGGCACACCAATCATTATAACAATATTCCAAAGTCTTTGCGGTTGCTTCACGCACATCGGGATAAGGCACATAACCATAAATGTAGTATTCCTTCCAGCCATCACGACCATTAGCTGGTCCTCCTGGACCTTTGTTAGTAACTTCATGGAACATCGCTTCCATTGCATGTTCAGGATTATATGAACGGAAACCCTTCGCCCAAGCATCAGCAATCAGTGATAAAGCATGATTACCTATCATACCTCCTTGATGACCAGGGAAGGACCAAGAAGGTAACCAACCACTTTGATCATAGGCTGTAACCAAACTAGTGATATAACGATCATGAAAACCTGGATGCAAAATGGCATTCAAAGGAAATTGGGCTCTAAATGTATCCCAAAATCCATTATCAGTATACATAAAACCTTCATGTACTTTACCATCATAAGGACTATAATAGATAGGATTTCCTTGAGCATCAAGTTCATAAAACTTACGTGGAAAAAGCATTGAACGGAAAAAACAAGAATAGAATGTGGATTTCAATTCCTCAGAACCTCCCTCAACCAGAATTTTTCCCAATGCCTCATTCCAAATCTTATTAGCAACACTACGTGTTTGTTCAACAGATTTATGCATTCCTAATTCCTGCTTCAAATTCAATTCAGCTTGTTCTATACTGATATAAGAAGAAGCGATCTTAGCCTGTACTTTAACTCCTTTTCTGAACTGAATATATGCACCTGCATAATCATCTTTTATTTCTTGATTACCTTCAGATATTATTCCTTCATCTCCAATCCATGTGCCATATGACTCAAAAGGTTTATCAAATACTATAACAAAATAATTAGCGAATTCTTTAGGTACACTTCCATTAGCATTCTTACTATAACCTATTATTTTACGTTCGGAAGGTATAATTTTTACATAACTTCCTCCCTTATTAGGATCCAATACAACATATGAATTCTCTTTATTAGGGAAAGAGAAACGCATATGAACCCCTCTCTCAGTAGGAGACATCTCTGTAGTAACTTTATTAGTAAAAGTTACTTTATAATAATCCGGATGAGCTATTTCATCTTTATGACTGAATTCAGCTGCTCTTTTATATTGATTCACCTCCAGTTTTCCACTAACAGGCATTAATGAAAAAGCAGAATAATCATTAGTCCAGGAACTACACTGATGAGTTTGTCTAAATCCCCTAATAGAGTCTTTAAAATGTTGGTAAATCCAACCACTCCCATTCGGTCCTGTTTGAGGAGTCCAAAAATTCATTCCCCAAGGTAATGCAGTAGTAGGATAAGTATTTCCTCTAGTCAACTCATATTTCGAATTTGTGCCCTGCAAAGTATTTACATAACGAGTCAAATCATTTTTCTGTGCCCTAGATTCAACTCCCAAACCAACTATGAACAATAAGGTAATAAGAACATATTTCATATAAGAGTGAACTTTAAATTATTAATAAAAAAGGTATAGCTGATTGGCTATACCTTTTTAGATTGTAATCAGCGATATTATCAATAACCCGGATTCTGAGTCAAATTCGGATTACGTTCCATAGCACTTTGTGGAATCGGCCATAATAACATGTGCAAGTTATCTTTAAATGATTTGTTGTCACGCTTATTATATGTCTCTGCTATTGCAATATCAACCCATTTCAAAGAATTATCAGCTTGAAGCTGTGGATACAAACGGTTTCTACGGATATCATCCCAAACTTTCAATTCAAGAGGTAACTCATGCAAACGTTCAGTCAATACATCCTCTATCGTAACAGTAGCAGGCAAATCATAATTAGCATTCAATTCTCCATTCACCGTAAACGCACGTTTACGCACTGTTTCCAGATAAGTTCTGGCTTTAGCCTGATCCGGATTATTTTGTTTCAGTAAGGCCTCTGCAGCAATCAAATAGATTTCAGCCAAACGGAAAACAGGGAAGTTCAAACTAGATCCTTTTGAATTAATCATTGCATAATCCTCAAACCAGAACCAGTTGTCATACTGATTACATTCGAAGACCTTACCTGTATTGGAAACATAGTTTGTAAAGAAGAAATTCTTTTCTTTGATACGAACATCACCATCTTCATAACTATCCAATACAACATCACTAGCATGATACATATTAGCCAAAACACTGGTAGCAAAAACCTTAGAATTATCATCCTCTACCCAGGCTGTTGCCTGACCTGTCATACATGCATTGATATAAGGATTACCTTGATTCAAAGTTTCATCATATTCAATAGCATAAATAATCTCTTTCGACTTTTTGTTGTTCTTTATCTTATTAAAAGCACTCAACTGATTTGTTCCATCGTCTTCATTCTGCTCCAATGCATGACCTGCTCCACCATTGATTATGCTTTCTGCCATTTGAGCTGCTTCAGCATATTTGTCTGTATCCTGAAGAGGATAACCAGCCCATTGCAAATAAACAGAAGCTAACAAAGCTTGCGCTGCAGGTCTAGTGATTCTACAGCCATTATCATAGAACGTTGTATTGGGCAAATACTTGATAGCCCCGAGAAGGTCCTTCTCAATCTGCTCATAAACAGCTACAATAGAAGCACGTGGCTGATTAATTACTGATGGGTCAGTAGTCTCATAAGGTTCAAGAACCAATGGTACTCCTCCATTACCACCGCCTTGAGCTTCACCATCTTTACAACCAAATTCCTTAATAAGGAAAAAATAAGACCAAGCACGGAAGAAATATGCCTGAGCCAATAATTCATTCTTACGGTCCTCAGAAATAATTCCAGCTTCAACCATTTGTGGTAATCTTTTAGCCAAAACATTACAACGACCGATAGAAACATAAGGCTCACGCCAAAGCTCACCTACGTCTCCAGCAACAGTCTGAAAGTTTATATTCAGTGTTTCCATATTAGAGGAGAAATCACCATCTTTCTTGTCATCCACAAAAAGACCTGATAATAATCCATTATACATCAAACGAGTAGGTTGCCAACCCGTATTACGTCCGCCATATAAATAAGGAACACCTCCACTATAAACCATATTTACAGCAGACTGAGCATCTGCATCTGAAGTCCAAAACTGACCATCTGTTTTAAGATCCAATGGTTCTTCTTCCAAGAAATTACTACATGACGTAGTTACCATTGTAAGCAAACTAAATACGCCAAATACAATATATTTAATCTTTTTCATAACACAATTTTTTTATCAGAACGTAATATTCGCACCAACAGTATATGTACGAGCCTTCGGATAAGCAAAGAACAGCACATTTTGTCCCCACGTAGAAGAACCTTTGGAAGATGATTCTGGATCATATCCTTTGAAATCCTTAGAACAAATCATAAATGCATTATTCACACTAAAATATAATCGCATATTCTTAACTCCAATTTTACGAACAGCAGACGGAGTAAAAGTATATCCCAATTGAATCATATTCATACGGAAATATGAACCATCAGCAATCCAAGATGAGTTAAAATTCTGATCACTATAACCATCACCATAAGCACGGTTATAAATCATCTGTACTGTAGTATTCGTATTTGTTGGAGTCCATGCATCTGTTAAGATCGTAGACAAACCAGAAGTCAAGAAACGAGACTGAGTAGAATGCAAGAAATCCTGTAAGACTTCTACTCCCCACACAAACTGCATATCTACAGTAAGATCGAAGTTTTTATAATTCAAATTATGAATAAAGCTACCAGTCCAATCAGGTAAACCTTTTCCAAGAATTGATTTTTCTGTAGCAATCTTACTACGACCAATCTGATCACCAGAATCATAAATACCTAACCATTCATAACCACCAAATGAAGACAATGATTCACCGACTTTCAGAGTACCCCAGTTATTCCAAATTGTTTCATTGTTTGCTCCCAGTTTTTCAACTTTATTCTTATTATAGTTCAAATTCAAAGTAGCTGACCAACTAAAATCACGGTTACTGATAGGAATTGCATTCACCATTAAGTCAACACCCTTATTAGAAACTTCACCAATATTAGCTGTAACATCAGAGAAACCTGTAGAATAAGGCAATGGACGGCTATATAACAAATCACTGGTATATTTATGGTAGAAAGAAACGTCAAAAGACAAACGGTCTTTAAATAAGCCCAGATTCAAACCTAAATCAAATTGTGCGGTCTTTTCCCATTTCAAGTCTTTATTGGCCATTTTGCTCAGATATGCAGTAGTTACAGTTTCACCACCAATAACAGTTGTACCTTGACCGATAGTAGCTAATGAAGCATAAGTACCGATTTCACTGTTACCCATTATACCATAACTTGTATGCAATTTTAAGGTACTGATAACCGGTAATTTCTTCATAAACTCTTCATTCGAAATATACCAAGCCAAACCGGCAGACGGGAAGAATGCATATTTATTATTCTTACCAAATTTAGAAGAGCCATCATAACGGCCTGTTACCGTTGCCATATATCGGTCACCATAAGAATATCCAATACGCAAGAAATATGAATTCATCGCCCAACGATCATGATCAGAACCTACACTAGGGCGCTGTGTTCCAGCTGCCATATTGTGGTAACCATAATAGTCATCAGCGAAAGTCTTGGCTGTTGCATTGAAAGACTCATAAGTACGCTCCTGCCATGACAAACCAGCCATCGCATTGATACGATGATTACCAAACGAATTCTTATAAGTCAAATATGTTTCTTCTTGCCAATACAAAGTACTTGAATTTGATTGATAAGCATTACCTTGATCTCCTTTACCGAAATCATGTACATCCCGAGGACCATATTCACGGTTAGTATAATTGTGGCTATCAATACCAAGTTGGGTCTTCAGATCCAAGTTAGGAAGCAGATGAAAAGTCAATCCTACATTACCAAAAATTTGTGTACGGTATTGTTTACGCTGAACCGAATTCAAGAAATGCACAGGATTCGCTCCATCTTCCGAAGAAAAACGTACCATTTGAGCAGGACGGTCAGCTGTTGCTGCATATTTTATGACATCCTGAAATACTGCTGTATTATCATCTGCCCAAGTACCATCAGTATTTTTCACTGGATACCATGCAGGCATTTCAATCATTGTACGAAGAGCATTCTGTCCTCCATCACCATGGTCTGTATTATTTCCCCAAGAATGATTTACCAACAAATTGACAGAAGTTGATAACCATTTTGTAGGACTTGCATCATAAGTCATTTTTGCATTGATACGCTTCATATATGAATTCAATAGCAAACCTTGCTGATCCGTATAGTTCAAGAAAGCCCCGATCGATGAATTCTTACCTGCCTGCTGAATGCTTAACTGATGATTATGTGATATAGAAGTACGAGTAGCTTCTCTCTGCCAATCAGTATCGTAAATGGCATTACCATTTTCATCAAAATAACGAGGATCAGTAAAGTGGTCAGCTCTATCCAATGAATAATTGGTTCCATGATAAGTATTGGAGTTTTCCAATCCTTGCATAAATGCTTCCTGCCACTGAGAAGCAGTCAATGTTTCCATATAACGAGCCATTGTTCCGAAGCTTACAGAACCTTGATAGGATACAGCAACACCTTCTCCATCCGTTTTACCGCGTTTCGTAGTAACCAAGATTACACCATTCGCACCTCGTGCACCATAAATAGCTGCCGAAGAAGCATCCTTCAGAACTTCTATGTTTTCAATGTCATTCGGATTAAGTAAATGGAAATCTTCCATTACTACACCATCCACAACGTATAACGGGTCTGTTGAAGCATTAATAGTATTTACACCACGAATAAGTACACGGATTCCTGCACCTGGCTGACCTGAATTAGAGAAAATATTTACACCAGAAGCTTTACCTTTCAATCCATCCAGAGCACTGAATGATTGTGTCTTAAGGATATCAGATCCACGTGTACTGGCGATAGATCCTGTTACATCAGACTTACGCATTGTACCATATCCTACAACCACAACTTCATCCATCATCTCCGTATCTTCAACCAAAGTCACAGTAAGTGTTCCCCCTGTCGCTTTACTGGCTGCTATCTCCTGTGTTGTATATCCAATATAGCTAATTACTAATGTAGCCTTATTAGAAACATTCAATGTAAATTTACCGTCAAAATCAGTAATCGTACCATTAGATGTCCCTTTTTCCATAATATTGGCACCAATAATGGGTTCACCATTCTTGTCTATTACCACACCATTAATTTGATGTCCTTGCTGAACCACATCAAAACGATTTTCATGGTTATAACCAACCAGTACTTCAGATTGACTAGTCATCTGGCTAGCAACAGTTCCATCCTCTCCAATATTACCATTCGAATTAGGCAAATTTGCAGGAAAAGCCAATGCTGACATCGAACAGGTAGAAAGAAGAATGGTTGAAAATTTCATAACGTTCAGAAATCTCGATTCTTTTTTCATAGTTATGTTAGATTAATATTAAAATAAAAAATTTATCACATTAGAGGTATTTGTCGAAATCTCATTTTTAAGGTTAATAAAGTTCATTTCATAGGCTATAGAATTATTTTTAAGTTATACATTCATTTAAAATCTACATGGTCCTTGAAGGTTTTCAATCATTCAATACGTACAGCTTCTACACCTTCAAAAGTCATCTTGACTGGTTTTATATATCCTTTATCGTCAAATTCCAGTTTATCAATGCACACTTGACGTTCACTGGCTCCTGTATATCCTAACGGACGACGATGATATACTATGTAATACTGGTCTTTCCCGGGAACCTGAATAACTGAATGATGACCTGCTCCTGTTGCTACAGCTGTATCCTGTTGTAAAATTTTACCAATCCGTTTAAAAGGGCCTAATGGAGAATCGGCAATAGCATAAGCGACACTATAATGTGGACCACCCCAACCACCTTCAGACCACATAAAGTAATATTTTCCATTACGCTTCAACATAAACGGTCCTTCTACATATTGATCAGGAGTAACTTCTTTGTAAATTTCGCCATCATCAAAAGGTCTCAATCCCAATAGATCATCGGTCAATTTCACTACATTGCAATGTTTCCATCCTCCGTAAAACATGTAATACTGTCCGTCATCATCACGGAATACAAACTGATCGATTGGTTGAGCATTATTCACAATTTTATCAATCAATGGTTTACCTAGAGCATCCTTAAACGGGCCTTCCGGACGATCAGAGACAGCTACACCTATACCACCTACCTGATTCTCATTTTGAATATCATTTCCACCAAAGAAAAGATAATACTTACCATTTGCCTGAATGATGGAAGGAGCCCACAAAGCATATTTCACCCATTTCACATCATCAATCGACAACACAGCAGGATGCTTTTTCCAATGCACTAAATCTTCTGAAGAAAAAGCATCAAAATGAGTCTGGAGATTATAATCAGGATTAATAGCATCTGTTTTTCTCTCCAAATCCTTCTGATATCTCTTTTGGTCTTCACCGTATAAAAGAGATAAAGTAGGATAAATCCAATATTGTTTACCAAACACGATTCCTTCCGGATCTGCATACCATCCTGGGAAGACTGGATTACCACTTGTCTTCTTAGCTGTTGATTGAGTACATGAAGCTAGCGCACATAAGCAACCAATAATCCCCAAACAACATTTTAAGGTCATATTCTTCATATCTAAAAAGAATTAAGGTTTATATCTTTTTTTTACGATAGCAAATTTGTGTTATTTTAATCATTTAATTATTCTCTTTACTGCCAAAATAGAGACAGTTTCCAAATTGTACATTTAGCGCACACATGGTCATTGAGCGTACATAATATAAATCACTGAATTCCAAACGTTTTATTTGGCTTGTCACTCATTACAAAATGTAGTTTGACCCCATCTTTCAACTCTTCATATTTCAAAAAAGGTTCTGTCCGTTTTTTACCATTCACAAACAAAGCTTTCACATATACATTCGAAGAGGACCAATTCTGGGTAGTCACTTCTATCTGTTTCCCATTGCTCATCAATACTGTAATAGCTTCGACACACGGCGAACCAATACTGTAGATATTACTGCTAGGAGCTACAGGATAAAATCCCATACAGTTAAAAATATACCAAGCTGACATTTGCCCGCAATCATCATTACCACTTAAAGAATTAGGTTGATTTCCATAAAACCGATCAACAATAGTACGTACCCATCTCTGACACTTCCAGGCCTGTCCTAACTGATTATACAAATAAGCTACATGATGACAAGGTTCGTTACCATGCCAATATCCTCCGATACGTCCTTGAATATCATGTGCTCCAGGAATATCCTTATCCATTTCTGTTATAAACAGCTCATCTAACCGTTTTAACAAGAAATCCTTTCCTGCAATGGAGATATATCCTTCAAAATCATGAGGAACAGACCAAGTATATTGCATGGTAAAACCTTCTGTTATATCACCCCATCCATTGACAGATCCCGGACCTTGGTAAGCTATTGGACTGAATGGTTCCCGCCAGTTTCCCTTGGAATCTTTACCTCGCATATAAAAAGTTTCAGGATCTATCAGATTCCGGTAATTTCTAGAACGTTTCATAAAATAGGCATAATCATCTTCCTTACCCAACAATTTGGCAGCCTGAGCAATACAATAATCATCATACGCATACTCTAAAGTCTTAGAAACAGATTCAGCCTCTTTATCAAATGGGGCATAACCTAATTCACAATACTCAGGCAAACAGTCATAATGAGGATTCATAGCAGTAGTTTTCATTGCTTGATAAGCCCGTTCATAATCAAAACCTTTTACTCCCTTTACCATCATATCTGCAAGGACTGATACAGCATGGTACCCTATCATACACCACGTTTCATTTCCATAAAAAGACCAAATTGGAAGCATATGCTCTACGCTCTTATCATAATGTGCCAACATTGAATTGGCGATGTCTGCTTGCAACGGCTGATTTATAAGATTGAGCAATGGATGAAAAGCACGATAAGTATCCCATAAAGAAAAAGTCGTATAATTAGTAAAATTCTCTGCTTTTTCTATATTCTTATCCAAGCCTCTATACATACCATCCACATCCTGAAATATAAACGGATGTAATGCTGCATGATAAGCACTAGTATAAAAAGTCTGTTTCGTTTTCAAATCACCTTTTACCTGGAATTTTGAAAGTTCCTTTTCCCATAGTCTATCAGCAGCTTCCCGTGTTCTATCAAAATCAAATCCATTCAATTCCTGTAGATTTCTCAATGCTCCTTCCGTACTGACACCTGAAATGGCAGTCTTTACATATATCTCCTGATTAGCCTGAGTCTCAAAACGTACACAAGCCATGAGTTTTTCTCCCCATGCCTCCAAATGACTCCGGAAGCGCTTCGTATCATAAATAACAGGCTTCCCATTCTGCAGTATCTGAAAGTTATTCAGTTTACAAGAAAAAGTAGCAGCAAAATAAACATGCCGTTCAGGTCCCCATCCCTTTACTAATTTATATCCAACCAATGTTGAATCATTAATCTGACGTAAATTAGCCCATGGGCAACTCTGCCATAAGGTATGGTTCATATCAATTAAAATAAAAGCCTGATCTGATTTTGGATAAGTAAAGCGGAAAAAACCGCTACGCGAGGCAGCAGTCATTTCAGCCTTTACTCCATAATCAATCAATTCTACTCCATAATATCCAGGTGAGGCCCACTCTTTATCGTGTGAATAATGTGAACGGTAGCCCTTTTCAGGTTCATCGTGTGTCCCTGGAACAGACTTTATCTCACCTGTTCCCGGGACAAAAAGGAAATCTCCCAAATCAGGTATACCAGTACCGCTTAAATGTGTCAGACTAAATCCCATCAATGTCGAATGAGAATATTTATAACCAGAAGCTGCATCATAAAAATCTGCATCAGTATCTGGACTAATCTGTATACCACCAAAAGGAATCTGAGCTCCTGGGTATACATTTCCATACCCATCAGTGCCAACAAACGGATTTACATAAGGTGTTAAACGTTCTGCCATCACCAACAAAGGGAAGATGCTATAAAATATAAATCCTATTATTCGTCTCATTGCTTATTCTCTTCTATATCTCCAACTGCAACTTGATATTCTCTCCATAAAGTATCAATATCATATGACTTCCCTAAAGCATATTTGATACCTCCATCAAAAGACCAAGGAATAACTTCCAACGTACTGCGATTAAACTTACGCAAAAAATCAGGATCTTTATTGTCGCGCAACCAGACAAAGAAATATCCTGCCTTTCGATAACCATCCATATAACTTCCACCTTTCGGACGATCTTTCTCACCATGGAAACCACCATTTGCTATCCGTACTGCATCTGCCATCCCCTCAATAAAAGCCCAGAATACTTTATTCGTACCATACGTACCGATGCCTTGCGGCTCCAATTGATATGCGTGAGTTAGCTCGTGCAGTAGTACACCTCGTGTTTCAAAATCAACTTTAGCAGTATCATTATTTACAAAAGATTTTGCAATATGACGGGTACTATAAAAAATCGAAATGTCTCCATCCGATCCTCCTTTCGCAGAGATTCCATCAATGTCCTCTAAAGTATAATGTAAAGTATGCACTGGAGCAATACTATCTTCCGGACTATAATATAATGTATTCAGAACTGTACGTGCCTGCCTGCTTATGTAAGATTTCGGATCGGGAATCAAGTCATGATAAATACGGGATCCTTCACTTTTAGGAGCCTTATCTTCAAATATGATGTTTCCGATAAAATAGTCTCCCCAAACAGAATCAGCAACTTCTATCTTCTGAGACTCAGTAACCTCTTTCGATACCTTCATGTTACAAGCACAAAAAACAGATATCAAACATCCTATCAATACTATACATTTTTTATTCATAATAAATAATCATAGAAAATTTATATAACTAGTCAGTTTTCATCAGTCATTGAATAAGGTTTATCAGATTTTCTGATTCCTCTTTGTTTGTTTGGAGTATCACTCATTTCAAATTCCAAAACTCCTCCATTCAACAAATCCTGATGAGTAATATACATCTTAGAATAAGGTTTACCATTCAGTCGTACACTCTTAACATAACGTTTTTTATCACTCACACCTGGAGCTTTGATCTCAAAGCATTTACCATTTTCAAAACTCAATCTGACAGAAGGTAAATAAGGTGCTCCAAGTACATACTGGTCTGTACCTGGACAGACTGGATAAAATCCCATCGCTGTAAAGATATACCATGCCGACATTTGGCCACAATCATCATTCCCTCCTAGTCCACGAATATGATTTTTATACATCTTGTTCATTATTTCACGTACCCAGTACTGAGTCTTCCATGGCTGCGAGGTCCAAGCATAAAGATAAGGAATGTGATGGCTCGGCTCATTTCCATGTACATAACCACCTATTAAACAATCCTTTGTTATATCTTCATTCTCTTCATAATATTTTTCCGGCAAATGCATGGTAAACAATTCATCCAGCTTGCGTAAAAATTCTTTTTCACCTCCCATCAGCTTTATCAGTCCATTTACATCATGCGGGACATGAAAAGAAAAATTCCAGGAATTGCCCTCAATAAATCCTTCTCCATAAGTCTGCAACACATCAAAATCTTTCTTGAAAGTACCATCCCGATAACGTGGACGTGCAAAACCTAACGTTTCATCAAAAATACGGCGATAATTTAAAGCACGTTCTCGATACTTCTCTGCAACTTCATTATTACCGGCCTTTAATGCTGTCCAATAGATAGCCCAATCATCATAAGCATACTCCAAAGTAGTAGATGCTGCAGTACCACTCACTTCAAGTGGTACATATCCTAAGCGTATATAATCTCCTATACCATCAAAGTAGTCAACATTCGATGTTGTGACCATCGCTTTCAAGGCTTCATCTACATCAATATCAGCCCCTTTACTGATAGCATCTGCTAATACAGATGTTGCATGATAGCCACTCATGCACCAATTGTCATTGGCCATATGACTCCATACAGGTAACAGTCCATGAACACTCTGCTGTTGATGTCTAATCATTGACATAACCATATCCCGAGCTTCATCAGGTTTCATTAACATCAACAAAGGATGTTCAGCCCGATAAGTATCCCACAAAGAAAAAATCGTATAATTTTGAAAACCAGAAGCCTGATGAATATTCTGATCAAGACCACGATATTTACCATCTACATCCATATAAATAGATGGATTAATCATTGTATGATAATAGGACGTATAAAACATCGCCTCCTGATCAGGAGTTCCTTCCACTTCAATAGAACTTAACTGGTGTTTCCACTGTTCAGATGCCTTAACAGCCAATTGTTCGAAACCTTGTGAAGCAGCCTCTGCCTGCAGATTTTTTAAAGCTCCTTCTGTACTAGATGCAGAAAGCGCTACCTTAATAACAAGTTCAGGCTGACTGGCAGTGTCAAACTCAAAATAAGACACCAGTTTTCGTCCACCCATTTCAGGGAAATTATGGTTTACCGGAAACTTACGCCACCAACCATTATACTTAATTTTCTGGAAATCCTGATAACCATAATTTTTAATAGGCTGTGAAAACGAAATAGCAAAATAAATATAATTCGTACGTGCCCAACCATTTGTAATCCTATACCCTGTAAGCAGCGTATCATTTTCAACACGGATATTTGCCCACAAAGTTTTTCCATCGTAATTATAGATTCCATGATTCAGATCTAATATAACTCTACCATCTGTTCCCTTTGGATATGTATATTTATGTATCCCTACACGTGGTGTTGTCGTCAGTTGAACTTTTACATCATAATCATCAAGTTTGACTTCATAATAACCAGGGGTAGCCTTTTCTGTTTCATGCGAGAAACGAGAACGATAACCCGCATCAGGATAATCTTTAGTACCTGGATTCAACTTCAAAGCACCGGTTGTAGGCATTAGCAGAATATCTCCCAAATCAGAATGTCCAGTACCACTCATATGAGTATGACTAAATCCAACAATAGTAGAATCATGATATTGATAACCTGCACAATAAGCATAAACATCCGGCTGGTATACCCCATCAACATTATGAGGGATTGTATCTGTATCTGGACTCAACTGTATCATTCCAAAAGGAACACATGCCCCAGGAAAGGTATGCCCCATGCCATCTGTTCCAATAACAGGATTGACTTTTTCAATCTGGGCAACTGCAGTTGTGGCATATGCCACAACTGCTGCCAACCAACAAATCTTCTTTCTATTCATATAAAAATTATTGTACTGTTTCATTACGAGAGAAGGAATAAGGGAAATCACTATCCTTTATGCCCCGTTCTTTCATCGGTTGATCTGACATGTCAAATAACAAGCGTGCTCCTTTCAATAGTTCAAAATGATCCAAATAATTCTTGGTATAATTCTTACCATTATAACTCATCTTACGGATATAACGATTTTCATCACTAGTTTTCGGAGCTACAATCTCTATCTTCTTACCATTTTCTAACGTAATAGTTGCTTTAGGGAAATACGGTGCTCCCAATACATACTGATTACTACCTGGACATACCGGATAAAATCCTAATGCGGTAAAGACGTACCAAGCCGAAGTTTGTCCATTATCCTCATCTCCACAATAACCGTCAGGAGTAGGAAAATACAAACGAGTCATCACTTCACGCAGCCAATATTGAGCTTTCCATGGTTCTCCAGCATAATTATACAAATAAATCATATGTTGGATAGGTTGATTCCCATGTGCATAGTTACCCATATTCATGATCTCCATCTCTCGGATTTCATGAATAACACCTCTATAATAACTGTCATCAAAAATAGGAGGAACAGAGAATACGGAATCCAACATGCTGACAAATATTTCCTTACCTCCCATCAAATCTATCAATCCCTGTACATCATGGAAAACAGACCAAGTATAATGCCAACTATTTCCTTCTGTAAAAGCGTCTCCCCATTTCAGTGGACTGAACGGAGTCTGAAATTTACCATCCTTATTACGACCTCTCATCAATTTTGTTTCTTGATCAAATACATTCCGATAATTCTGACTACGCTTTTTAAACAGTTCCAGCTCATCATTCGGACGTCCTAACTTTTTACCCATCTGATAAATACACCAATCATCATAAGCATACTCCAACGTCCGTGCCACATTCTCATTAATATCTACATCATAAGGTACATATCCTAACTGATTGTAATATTCCCAACCATAACGTCCTGTAGACTTGATACGTGGATGCACATGATCAGTACCATGCAGCAACCCTTCATACATCTTTTGCGCATCAGCCTTAGTAACATCCTTCAGAAACGCATCGGCTACAACAGAAGCTGAATTATTACCAATCATACAACCTCTATGACCAGGACTTGCCCATTCTGGGAAAAAACCGCTCTCCAGATAAGTATTCAACAATCCAGCCTGCATTTTTTCACCAACAGAAGGAAACACTAAATTCACGAATGGAAACAAACAGCGGAATGTATCCCAAAAACCTGTATCCGTATACATATAACCAGACAATATCTTACCATTATAAGGGCTATAGTGTATAGGATTTCCCTGTACATCATATTCAAAAAACATACGAGGGAAAAGTACCGAACGGTAAAAACAAGAATAGAAAGTTTTCATCCGTTCTACATTATCACTTTCGATTCGAATACGCCCCAGTACATCATTCCAAGTAGCGCGAGCCACCTCTTTCGTCTGATCAAAATTTTTATCACCAATCTCTCTTAAATTACGTTCTGCCTGCTCAAAGCTAATGAATGAAGATGCTACACGAGCATGAACCTGTTCTCCCCGATGAGTAGCAAAACCAATAGCAGCTCCAGCATGATCAGCATGTAATTCCAATAAGTTTTCTACTATAGACTCGCCAGCCCAAACTTTCTGATAAGAAAAAGGCTTATCGAATTCGATAACAAAATAATTCTTGAAATTTTCAGGAACTCCTCCACTATTACGAGTAGTATAACCAATAATTTTATTATCTTCCGGTATAATCTTTATATAAGAACCACGGTCAAAAGCATCAACAACCACATAAGCTTGATCCGTTTCTGGAAAAGTAAAACGAAAATAAGCACATCGTTCTGTAGGTGTAATCTCAGTAGTCAAGTCATATTCAGACAAGTATACACTATAATAATAGGGAGTTACTTTTTCAGCCTTATGAGAGAACCAAGATGCACGTTCGTCTTGATTAACCTTCAGGCCTTTAGTCATTGGCATTATTGAGAACTGTCCATAATCATTAATCCATGGACTTGGCTGATGGGTCTGTTTGAATCCCCGGATTTTATCAGCATCATAAACATATGCCCAACCATCTCCCATTTTACCAGTTTGGGGCATCCAAAAATTCATCCCCCAAGGCAAAGCTATAGCGGGATATGTATTCCCATTTGACAATGAGAATTTAGAATCCGTTCCCATTAATGGATTTACATAGTCAACTGGCTCTTTGGTTTTTTGGGCAAAAACAGTACTTAATCCCAACATCAAAGTAATAGCACAAAGCAAAACCTTCTTCATAATATAGCATTTTAAGTATAACAAAAGGACATCGCCAACAAAGATTCTCGCAATCAGAAATCAACGTGTCATGCCCCAAGCATTTCTCTACAATGCGAAATAAATGAATAAGGTTATAGAAGACATACTCTTCCCCGCCAAAAGACTGTCAAAAGACCTACAGGTCAATGAGCACACAGTGTGTCCAATCAGCGCACATACTAACAGACTGATTATTAATTAAAAATATCAATCAATTATGGGAACTTCCTTTTTTCTTCAAATCTCGGTATTCTCTAGGAGTCATCCCATATTTATAGGAAAACTCCTTATAAAAATAAGAACGACTCACAATTCCCACCTCACAAATTACATCTGAAACCGAAAGTTCTGTTTCTTCCAACAAACGTGCTGCTTTTTCAATACGATATGACTTAATAAACTCTGAAGGAGAATTTCCGGTTAACTCTTTAAACTTCCGATAAAACTGTCGAGAACTCATGGACATATTCTCTGCAAGAAAGGAAGATCCCAAATCTTCACGATCCAGATTTTCGTCCAGTATCTGTGTTAGTCGCTTCATAAATGCATTTTTCTCCACATTTTCCTCGGAACGAAAGGAAGTTTCATCCTGCAAAAGCTCTTCAAACATATGTTTTTTATCAGTAGTCCGAGCTATTGCAATGTCAATTTTTCGTTTCAGAAACAAGATATCATAAGGCATTACTACAAATCCATCTATCAAGTTACTATTTACCCTATCCAATACACGAATAGGCTTCCACGTTATCAATGGAATAAATGCTATATGCATCAGCAATCCCTTATTTGCTTGCATATAATCAAAAAATTTTGATTCCTCAGAAAGATAAATCATTGTATCAGCCAAAAATACATCTGGCATCTGTTTACGTAAATAAGCAAATGCCTCCTGCAAAGTAGTAACAGTAACTACAGCATATTTCTCTTGCAGAATTTCTTTGATTAGCCATACCATAGAAGCATGGCTCTCCAATAACAAAACTTTTTTGCGAGCTGTATCTGTTGCAACATATAATTCCTCTGTTACAGGTTCCCGCACCGGAACTCTAACATATAATTGATTTTCCTGAACAGATAATGAGACATGTAAACCATGAACAGCATATACAAACAACCAGGTTTCTATATACACATTAAAACTCATTCCATCATTAAATTGTATTCCTGTCTGCTTGCTCGTTTCTAATACATACTGGCAAATCTCCAAAGACATTTCAGCACTAATTACTAAAACTGTATCTTCCTGCCAGATCTTCACTGTAGCTGGTTTATCTGTTCTCAAGACCTGTTGGTATATAAAATAAAGTAAGAAGCGAAATGCATCCTCAGATAGTACAATAGATAAATCGCCTATTATACCTACCTGTAGATCAGATAGATTATTATATCCATTTTGGATTAGCATACGGATAACATCATTAGAAGTATCCTTAACACTAACGGGACCATATATAGTCAAATTCTCAGGAAAATATTTACCTAAATCAATAAACTCATGATTACTCCTACCTATTCTGAAAGCACATGCCAAAGCCGATTCATAAATACAATCCACTTTAGAATAATAATCATCAGGCATAGCAACAATTTTATGCAACTCTCCACAGGCCTTAAAAATAGTAGAATAAGAGGTCATCAATTCATGGAAATGAACAGCAGTACTATTCAGCGATGCATTGTAAGCCTCATGTATCATCAATTCCTTAATCAGTTTCTCTTGATGAAAATGACGCTTAAAAAGCCTGAACAAATAAACAGCGCCAACCATCAGCAATATCAAATAAATGATACAGAACCATATTGACAAATACCAAGGTGGAAGAATATCTATTTTCAATTCATACGATGCAAAGTCTGAATCGAAAACATCTTTTTTATATTTGACCTTCAATACATGACTACCATAGGACAGTGATTTAAAACTAGCTACGTTCATCGTTGTGAAAGGAGACCATTCATTATCGTCCATCTGATAAGAATACTCAAAATTATCCCCTTCAATAAAATCTGGAGCAACAAAAGAAATTGAAAAGGCAGATGATACACCTTTTAAAACCAATGTTTGGTTTTGTTCATCATAATAATCATAGAAGTTGACAGGTCCCCCCCCCTATTTCAAGTCCATAAAAAGATATAGATGATTGATTCTCGACCTTATTCATCCGTTCTTTTTCAAGAAATAATATTCCATCAGTCCCTCCAAAAAACAAATCTCCCGTTTGCGCACATTGATAAAAAGCATCATCACTAAATTCTCCAATCTGTAATCCATTCGTATAATAGAAGGTATGAAAAGCATGATTGGTTGGATTATATTTCACTAATCCCTTATTTGTACTAAGCCATAAGAATCCATTTTCATCTTTCAAAATCCCATGAATCATATCATTCAAGAAACCTTGTTCTTTACCGATACAAAAAACGACAGGATTATTTCTCTGGTCGAATTCCAATTGGACTAATCCGGAAACTGTACCCAAATACAACCGATTATTATCCGGACAAATTGCCAAAATATCATTAATCGCAAATTTATCCTTTCCTCCTAACAAATAAACCTTATACGCCTCTGTATGAAAGTTGAATCTGATCAGCCCCATTCCTCTACTACCCAACCACATAACAGAGTCTCCTTCTACATACATCGGAAAAAAGTCGTTGATATCCTTCTTACCTTCCTTAAAAGCAAACTGTTTCACGTGTGTAGCTTCAAACGTTCCATCAGGAAGATATTTTACAAGTACGCGACATAACCCAGTACCAGAAGTGGTCATCCATAAGATAGAATCATTCTCTTCATATATCTGATGAACTTTCTGAATCATACTGATATCTCCTTTAACCGGATATATCATATCACGTAAATAATCATAAAACGATAATGCAGGATTCTCTGCAGAACCTAACCAAAATCCGTTTTTATAACGACTAGCAGCTATTCCGAATACCTGAAACTCAGACAAAGGGCATTCATAATTCATCAATCTAGCCTTTTTACCTGGAAAATAAACAGTTATATTCTGCCAGTCTAATCCATTACGGATATTATCTTGATACTTCTCTACCTTAACCAATCCATCCCCTTTAGTTCCAAACCATAAATTCTCTAAAGTATCTGTATAAATAGATCGTACCTGCCTAGTAATTTTATTCTGAAGTTGACTAAACATCAATTGAACAGCCATTTCCTTTTTTGAAGAATAGGCAAAAACTCCCTGCCCATCCGTTCCTACCCAAATAATATCCTGAACCGGATCCTTATAAATAGAAAAAATACGGAAACTATTATCAATGACACTTTCTTTATAATGCGTAATCGCATCCAACTTAATAAGCCCATTCTGTTCAAATCCCAAGATAATATCATCATGAAAAGAAACAATTCCTTTTAACTTTCCATATTGCTCAATCAACATGCCAATGTTACGAATATAGATTTTCCGTCTTTTCTCAAGATCATATAAAAACAGGTCATAATCTTCATCAACAAAATTGAGCAATCCACCCTGAGAAAAAGTGAAAATGATTGCTTTTGAATGAAGTGAAGTAACTTCTGTAGCTAAACCACCATCTGGTCGAATCTGATAACAACAAATCTGACTGGTTTTCTGCAGAAACTGCCACAATGCTCCCTGCCCATCTACTAAATATAGATTTTTATCTATAGACTGTAATTTATTGGGCGCAGCCTCCACAAAACTGTCCTTCTGAGAAGAATAATAGTATATATGTCCTTTATCTACTACCCATGTATCACCCTTTCTATTTGAAAATAACTGGAATTCCTCTTTAAAAACTTGATATGTACCTACTACTTGCCTTTTCTTCAATGAAAAACGATTAACACCTACCAGAGTGGAGATCCAGAGATGATTATTATCTGCAGCATCAATATCATAAATAGAGTTATTCAACAATGGTTTTCCTAACGGTACATCTGTACGAAACACCTCCATTTTCTTTCCATTATACCCATTCAGCCCATCATAAGTTCCAAACCACATAACTCCCTGGTCATCTCTATACAATGACAATACTGCACTGTTAGAAAGACCCTGAGTATAACTGATTTGTACTAAAGAATAGTCATCCAAAGCTAATAAACGGTGAGGGATTCCAGATAGAATCAACAATAAACTGATAGTAAAAATAAAGGTTCTAACCATGTATACAATACTTCGGTAAATTTTTACCGA
>OKRV01000632.1_pt1 | contig 23520 bp, 14 predicted proteins | sample 1601201 | NCBI WGS metagenome assembly OKRV01 (sample SAMEA3541540, study PRJEB24748) | human gut metagenome | biome: human gut; feature: human-associated habitat; material: faeces | place: China | collected 2012 | reverse complement strand
AGTGGGCTGTCTTTCTTTATTTTAGTTGTGTTACTTTATCACACATGAGCATTATCCGCGGAAATAAAGAAGAATATTGGATAACACATAGAAAGAATGCTTGTGAAATATGGAAAGATGGGAAAACAACAACAGGAATATTAAAATACGTATACGATCAACTAAATGACGATGACATTGATATGTTTGAAGCTATGCCAATAGAAATGACACTAAAATATGATGGATTGCCACGATTTACAATCTGCCATGGTTCTCCTTTCAAGGTCAATCAAAGCATGCGTCCAGACTATGAGTATATTGATAATTTGCTTGAGAATATGCCGAGCAATCTGATAATATGTGGTCACTTTCATATTCAGACTGATTATGTTAGAAACGATGTTCGAGTAATCAATCCCGGTGCTGTAGGAGTGGCGTTACATAGTAATAGTTTAGCTCAATTCATGACACTTACTGGAAAGGACGGACATTGGGAACCTCAGTTTTTTTCTGTAGGCTATGACGTAGATAAGGTTATTGATGAAATGGAGAAAGAACGATTGGATTTTAAAGCCCCTGGTTGGTTTAGAATGACAAAAAATCTGTTAACTACTGGCGAAAAATCAATAGTTAACTTTATTTCAGAGGTGCAACAAGTTTATTACAAGGAGACAGGGATATCAGATTATAGATTAATTCCAGAAGCATTTTGGGATAAAACCCTGACTCGACTTGGAATATAATGAATAACAGATTCCAGTTTTTGAAACTGAATAATAGGAAACTGTGAAATGGTAAGAGAAATGCTTCCTCTTGCAGAAATATATGTGTATGAAGATGACTATACAGGGGAAAAAGAATTTGTAATGGTGTGGAGGCGTTAATTTCCCATTTATAAATATGTCCTCTGTTTTTTGATTACCTTGACAATACCAAAAGCAGATTTCACAAGTTATCTTCAGTGTAAATGAAATAAAAATGGTACAGACAAATACGATTTCCTTTGTGAGTTCTGCGAACAGGAACATCATATTTTGTCTGTACCATTTTTATTTTTAAGATTTAGTTATTCTTGTTGTTTTCTTTCTGCAGCTCAAGCATCTTCATTGCGCGGACTTTTAATGGAAGTCCGAATAATGTGATGAATCCGTCTGCATCGTGATGGTCGTAAAGATCACCTGTTGTGAAGCTTGCGAGGGATTCACTGTAGAGAGAGTATGGGGAAGTAGTTCCGGCTTTGATGATGTTTCCTTTGTAAAGCTTGAATTTTACCTCACCGGTCACATATTCCTGTGTGGACTCTACGAAAGCCTGTACTGCCTCACGGAGTGGTGTGAACCATTTTCCTTCGTATACGATCTGGGCGAGCTTGTTACCCATATCTTTTTTCACTTCCATGGTAGCGCGGTCGAGAACGAGTTCCTCTAACTGCTCATGAGCTTCCATAAGGATGGTTCCACCAGGAGTCTCATAAACACCGCGGGATTTCATGCCGACAACACGGTTCTCAACGATATCAACAATACCGATGCCGTGTTTTCCGCCCAGCTTGTTCAGCTCGGTGATGATTTCAGAAACTTTCATTTCTTTTCCGTTTAAGGTCTTCGGAACGCCGGCCTCAAAGGTCATGGTTACGTACTCGCCTTCGTCCGGAGCTTTTTCCGGAGGAGTGGTCAGTACGAGAAGATCGTCGTAGTTCGGCTCGTTGGACGGATCCTCAAGCTCAAGTCCCTCATGGCTGATGTGCCACAGGTTACGGTCACGGCTGTAGCTGTGGTTTGCATCAAACGGAAGGTCGATGCCGTGTGCTTTACAGTAAGCCAGCTCGTCTTCACGGGACTGCATGGTCCATACATCGGTCATTCTCCAAGGAGCGATTACTTTGATATCCGGAGCAAGAGCTTTGATGCCGAGCTCGAAACGGATCTGGTCATTTCCTTTACCGGTAGCGCCGTGGCAGATGGCAACAGCACCTTCTTTTCTTGCGATCTCAACGAGTTTCTTTGCGATAACCGGACGTGCCATGGAAGTACCGAGCAGGTATTTGTTCTCATAAACAGCGCCTGCTTTTACGCACGGCATGATGAAGTCTTCACTGAACTCGTCGATAACGTTTTCGATATATAATTTGGAAGCGCCGGAAAGTTTTGCTCTCTCATCGAGGCCAACCAGCTCGTTTCCCTGGCCGCAGTCGATGCAGCAGCAGATTACTTCGTAGTCAAAGGTCTCTTTCAGCCACGGAATAATGGCAGTAGTATCAAGTCCGCCGGAATAGGCAAGTACAACTTTTTCTTTCATAATGTAAGATCCTCCTTGGATTTCTCGTGCACCTATATGCGCGGTGCATCGTCAATGACTAAAATATACATCATACGACAGGATTATGCAAGCTTTTTTTCAGAAATTCAAAAAAAACTTGCATAATATACATTTGAGGTGTATACTTATGCAATCGACGGTATATGACAGCAGAAAACAAAGATTTTTCATTGAAAAAAGAAAATAATTGAGCTATCATAAAGAGAAAAGAAAAAATGTCCGGCAAGACAAGAAAACGGGCGAAAGAAAAAAGGAGAAAAAGGTATGATCAGAGCAGGAATTATCGGTTCTACAGGATATGCAGGAGGCGAGCTGGTGCGTATTCTCCTGGGACACAAAGATGTGGAGATTAAATGGTATGGTTCCAGAAGCTATATCGATAAGAAATATGCGTCGGTTTACCAGAATATGTTTCAGTTAGTAGACGATGTCTGCAAGGACGACAACATGGAGCAGCTTGCAAAGGAAGTAGACGTCATTTTTACAGCAACTCCGCAGGGACTCTGTGCTTCCCTGGTAAATGATGAAATTCTTTCGAAAGTAAAGGTCATCGACCTGAGCGCCGATTTCCGTATTAAAGATGTAAAAACGTATGAAGAGTGGTACAAGATCGAGCATAAATCCCCGCAGTATATCGACGAGGCGGTTTACGGACTGTGCGAGATCAACCGTGAGAAAGTAAAACAGGCGCGCATCGTGGCAAACCCGGGATGCTATCCGACCTGCTCAACTCTTTCGATTTATCCTTTATTAAAGGAAGATCTCATTGATGGCAACACCATCATCATCGATGCAAAATCCGGAACTTCCGGAGCAGGAAGAGGAGCGAAAGTGGACAACCTCTACTGTGAGGTCAATGAAAACATCAAGGCATACGGCGTTGCCGGCCACCGCCACACACCGGAGATCGAGGAGCAGCTTTCCTATGCAGCTGGCTACCCGATCACCCTGAACTTCACCCCGCATCTTGTTCCGATGAACCGCGGCATTCTCGTAACGGCATATGCATCCCTGAAAAAAGATGTGACTTACGAAGAGGTTAAAGCCGTTTATGATAAGTATTATGCCAACGAGCAGTTTGTACGTGTTCTCGATAAGGATGTCTGCCCGCAGACGAAATGTAAATGAATACATGGCATCCAGACCGAATTTTCCTTTTTGGAACATATGTGGATGTCAACTTCAAGATTGATCCGAGAACGAAACGAATCATCATGATGGGTGCGATGGACAACCTGGTCAAAGGCGCAGCAGGACAGGCGGTACAGAATATGAACCTGATGTTCGGCCTGCCGGAAAATGAAGGCCTGTGCATGCCGCCGATGTTCCCGTAAAAAAGACAGAAGCAGACAACAGACGGAATTTACGAAAAGTGAGGATAAAAGAATGAAAAAGATTGAAGGAGGCATCACTGCTGCAAAAGGTTTTCAGGCAGCAGGCGGCGCAGCAGGAATTAAAAAACAGGGCGTAAAGGATATGGCACTTGTCTACAGCGAGGTACCGTGCGTAGCAGCAGGAACCTTTACTACAAACATCGTAAAAGCAGCTCCGGTCAAATGGGACCAGGAGATTGTATACAACCATCCAACCGCACAGGCAATCGTCTGCAACAGCGGAATCGCCAATGCATGCACCGGCGAGGAGGGCTATGGCTACTGCAGAAAAACCGCAGAGGCAGCATCGGCTGCACTTTCCATTCCAGAGGACTCCGTTCTCGTTGCATCGACCGGTGTTATCGGAAAACAGATCCCGATCGATAAGATCGCAGCCGGAGTGGAAATGCTGAAACCGCAGCTTGCAGCTACAAGAGAAGCCGCAGTTACAGCAGCACAGGCGATCATGACAACCGACACCGAGCCGAAGGAAGTTGCTGTTCAGATCGAAATCGGCGGAAAAACCGTAACGATCGGCAGTATGTGCAAGGGCTCCGGCATGATCCATCCGAATATGTGCACCATGCTGAGCTTTGTGGCAACCGATGCCAATATTTCGAAAGAGATGCTGCAGAAAGCACTGAGCGAAGTCGTACCGGACACCTACAACATGGTTTCCGTAGACGGTGATACTTCCACAAACGATACCGTTCTCCTTCTGGCAAACGGTCTTGCCGGAAACCCGGAAATTACGGAAGAAAACGAGGATTACAAGATTTTCAAAGAAGCACTCTTTGAAGTCAATAAAACACAGGCGATGCACATCGCAGGCGACGGCGAGGGCGCAACCGCACTGTTCGAAGTGACGATTCAGGGAGCCGAGAGCAAAGAGCAGGCCGTGACACTGGCAAAATCCGTCATCACATCGAGTCTGACGAAAGCGGCAATCTTCGGCCATGACGCCAACTGGGGAAGAATCCTCTGCGCGATGGGTTACTCCGGAGCAAAATTCGATCCGGAAAATGTAGATCTCTACTTTGAGAGCGCAGCCGGAAAACTGCAGATTATCACGAAAGGTGTTGCCGTTGACTACAGCGAGGAGGAGGCAACGAAGATCCTCTCCGAGCCGAAAGTAACTGCGACCGCCGACATCCACATGGGAGAGGCGACAGCAACGGCATGGGGCTGCGACCTGACCTACGATTACGTAAAAATCAACGCAGATTATCGTTCCTGATCGGATCCGGAACAGGCACGGGAAAAGAGCATAAGAGGAGAAAAAATCATGGTAAATCAGATGTATCTGGACAAAGCAAATGTGCTGATCGAGGCACTTCCTTATATTCAGCGGTTCAACCGCAAAATCATTGTCATCAAATACGGCGGAAGCGCAATGGTGGATGAAGAGTTAAAGAGAAACGTCATCCAGGACGTAGTTCTTCTGAAACTGGTCGGCTTCAAACCGATCATCGTACACGGCGGCGGAAAGGAAATCAGCCGCTGGGTCGGAAAAGTCGGCATGGAACCGAAATTCGTCAACGGCCTTCGTGTAACGGATGCCGATACGATGGAAGTGGCAGAGATGGTGCTGAATAAGGTCAACAAAGAGCTTGTCACCATGATTCAGTCACTCGGAGTTAATGCTGTCGGCATCAGCGGAAAAGACGGCGGACTCTTAAATGTAGAGAAGAAGCTGTCCAAGGGCGAGGATATCGGCTTCGTTGGAAATATCAAGAACGTAAACCCGAAGGTGCTGTACGATCTTCTGGAGAACGACTTCCTTCCGGTTGTCTGCCCGGTCGGCATGGACGATGATTTCAACACCTATAACATCAATGCAGACGACGCAGCCTGCGCGATCGCAGAGGCGTTAAATGCGGAAAAACTGGCATTTCTGACCGATATCGAGGGTGTCTACAAAGATCCGAAGGATCCGGAGAGCCTGATTTCCGAGCTCCACGTACAGGAAGCAAGAGATCTCATCACAAATGGAAATGTCGGCGGCGGCATGATTCCAAAACTGCAGGGCTGCATCGATGCGATCGAGAACGGCGTATCGAGAGTCCACATCATGGACGGAAGAATCCCGCACTGCCTGCTACTTGAGATCTTTACGAACAAAGGAATTGGTACGGCTATTTTAGGGGAAAACAAGGAGAAATTCAATCATGAAGACGAATGAGTATATGGAACAGACCGAGCAGTACGTGCTCCACACCTATAACCGGTTCCCGCTTGTGATCGACCACGGCGAGGGCGTTCATCTGTATGACACCGACGGAAAAGCATATCTGGACTTTGCGGCAGGTATCGCGGTATATGCGCTCGGCTACAGCAATGACGATTATAAAAAAGCAGTGAAAGACCAGGTGGACAAAGTCATCCATGTTTCCAACCTGTTCTACAATGTTCCGATGGGCTCCGCGGCGGAAAAGCTGGCGAAGGCATCCGGCATGGATAAAGTATTCTTTACGAACAGCGGTACGGAGTCGATCGAGGGAGCCATCAAAGTAGCGAGAAAATACGCTTACTTAAAAGATGGCAGCAACGATCACGAGATCATCGCGATGAACCATTCCTTCCATGGAAGAAGCCTTGGAGCGCTTTCTGTAACAGGAAATACGCATTATCAGGATCCGTTCAAACCGCTGATCGGCGGCATTAAATTTGCGGATTTTAATGATCTGGAGAGCGTAAAGGCACAGATTACCGACAAGACATGTGCGATCATCATGGAGACTGTACAGGGCGAGGGCGGTATCTATCCGGCAACGAAAGAATTTTTACAGGGCGTGCGCGATCTGTGTGACGAGCACGACATCCTGCTGATTCTCGACGAGATCCAGTGCGGTATGGGAAGAACGGGAAAACTGTTCGCATGGCAGGATTACGGCGTACAGCCGGATGTCATGACGTGTGCAAAAGCACTTGGCTGCGGCGTTCCGGTCGGCGCCTTCGTGCTGAATAAAAAGACGGCAGAGCATTCGCTCGTTCCGGGAGACCACGGAACGACATACGGCGGAAACCCGCTGGCCTGCGCGGCTGTCAATGCCGTATTTGAATGCTATGCGAAACAGCATGTCGTAGAGCATGTAGCAGAGACGGCTCCGTATCTGGAGAAAAAGCTGGACGAGCTGGTGGAAAAATATGACTGCCTCGCAGCACGCCGTGGAAAAGGCTTTATGCAGGGCCTTGTCGTAACGGGCCGTCCGGTCGGAGAAGTCATCAACCGCGCGATTGAGAACGGACTTCTTGTGATTTCCGCCGGAAGCGACGTTCTTCGTATGGTACCGCCGCTTGTGATTACGAAAGATGACATTGATGAGATGATTGAAAAACTGGAGAAAGCATTACAGTAATGTGAAATAGACAGCCGTCTGGTTTCCTATGCAGGAGACCGGGCGGCTGTTTTCCTGCTGTCCCTGAGTTCTGTATAAAAACGGGGAAAAAAGGAATAGTATAAAATGTACTCTCGGAGCCTTTCTGCACTTGCTTTTACGGTCGATTTTCCGCCAGCTGCACCCAAATTTCATCAACGTACGCACCGCGTACGCCTCAGAAATTTGGGCACAACTGACAAAAAATCTTCTCGTAAAATCAAGCGCAGAAAGACTCCGAGAGTACATAAAAAAACAGCAGGAGGAAGAATCAATGGCGGGAATTTTAACAGCGCTGCTTTCCGGCGCACTGATGAGTATTCAGGGCGTTTTCAACACAGAGGTGACGAAACAGACGAGTACATGGCTGGCGGCCGGCTGGGTGCAGATTAGTGCGTTTGCCGTCTGTCTTGCGGCATGGTGCATCACCGGGAGGGAGCCGATCGGGGATCTGTTCCGCGTAAAGCCGTGGTATCTGCTGTTCGGCGGGGCAATTGGCGCGTTTATCACGATCACGGTTATCTGGAGTATGGCAGGGCTCGGCCCGGCGAAGGCGGCGATGCTGATCGTCATTTCCCAGCTCGCAGCGGCGTGGCTGATTGAACTGTTCGGCCTTTTCGGTATGGAAAAAACGGATTTCACCGTGCGCAAGCTGCTCGGCATGGCAGTGGCAGTTGTGGGAATTGTAGTGTTTCAGTGGGAATAACGATTAAGATTTCTACTTGTATTTTTATGGTTTCTTCGATACAATAGAAACGTAGTTATGCGTACACAAGGGACCCTTGCGCGTCAGATGCGAAGCGGAAGGGAGTACACAGCATGAAATTGAAAAAACAGCAGAACAGAGGCAGAAAACATGCAAAAATACTGGCGGCGATGCTGGTTTTTTTGCTCTGCGGATGCAACCACAGGGATACAGAATACAAACTGTCAGATAGCACAGGCGGGAGCACGGCGGAAACCGTTTTCGGGAATCAGAAGGAAGTGGATGAGGAGCAGACGGTTTCCGAAAAAAGCGCCGGAGAAACCACAGGCATTCCGGAAAAACGTGAGGCACAGGAGGCAGCACCGGAAGAAACGGTGCAGGTTTATATCTGCGGTGCGGTCGCTTCCCCCGGTGTCTACACGCTGCCGGGCGGAAGCCGCGTAGTGCAGGCTGTGGAAGCGGCAGGCGGATTTCTGCCGGATGCTGAAGAAAAAATCCTCAATCTTGCACGGAAAATCGAAGACGGAGAGCAGATCACCGTCTGGACGCGCGAGGAGGCAGAAAACATGGAAATCACGGAAACGCCGCAGCAGAATACGGGCGGCACGGAGCAGGCTTCCGGTTCCGGCAAAGTCAACCTGAACACGGCCGGAAAAGAAGAACTGATGACACTCTCCGGCATCGGAGAGAGCCGTGCGGATGCCATCATCGCCTACCGCGAAGCAAACGGCCCGTTTGGTTCGATTGAGGAGATTATGAACATTGAGGGCATCAAGGAAAAGATGTTTGAAAAGATAAGGGGTTCTATCGAGGTTTAGAACAAGAAGGAGAAGAAATGGCAAAGAAAGTTCTTGTAGTTGATGATGAAAAACTGATCGTAAAAGGAATCCGCTTCAGCCTGGAGCAGGACGGCATGGAGGTTGACTGCGCATACGACGGCGAGGAAGCACTCTCCATGGCAAAAGAAAAAGAATACGATATGATCCTTCTGGATCTGATGCTGCCAAAGCTGGACGGATTGTCCGTCTGCCAGCAGATCCGTGAATTTTCCAACGTTCCGATCGTCATGCTGACCGCAAAGGGCGAGGACATGGACAAAATCCTGGGACTGGAATACGGCGCAGATGATTACATCACAAAGCCGTTCAACATTCTGGAAGTAAAAGCACGCATCAAGGCCATCATGCGCCGTGCGGCCCGCCAGGAGCCAAAAGAAGAGAAAGCAAAAGTCGTACAGGTGAAAGACCTGCGGATCGACTGCGAGAGCAGAAGAGTCTTCATCGGAGACCGCGAGATCAATCTGACTGCGAAGGAGTTCGATGTGCTCGAGCTTCTCGTCTTCAATCCGAACAAGGTGTACAGCAGAGAGAACCTGCTGAACATTGTCTGGGGCTATGAGTACCCGGGCGACGTGCGCACCGTAGATGTACATATCCGCCGTCTGCGCGAAAAGATTGAGAAAAATCCAAGTGAACCGAAGTACGTTCACACAAAGTGGGGAGTTGGTTACTATTTCCAGGCTTAAAAACAAAGAAAAATGGAAGTTTCTGCGGAGTCTGCGCTTCCGCATCACGGTGATTCTTGTGATCATCGGCATTGTACCGTGTGTGATCCTTGAGAAGAGCATCGTAAACAGCTATGAGGACCGTGCGGTATCGGTGCGCAGCATTACCGTAAAAAATCAGTGCGATATTATCTGCAACCAGCTCATCCAGCAGAATTACATGGAAGATCCTGGATCGGATGTCATCAACGGACAGCTCAGTATGCTGACGAATATCTACGGCGGCAGAATCCTGATTATCGACCAGGATTTCCGCGTCATCAAAGATACGTACGATATGGACCGCGGAAAGACGATTATCTCGCAGGAGGTCATCCAGAGCTTTCAGGGCAAGGAGACGAGCCAGTACGACCGGAAAAACAACTATCTGGAAATGACGGTGCGGATTCAGAATACCGAGACGAAGGAGACGCTCGGCGTTATGCTCGTCAGCATTTCGACGGATGAGATCCGTGCGAATATGAAAATTCTGGAGACGAAGGGAATGACGATTCTTTCGATCATTACGCTTCTCGTGCTGGTCTTTGGCTATCTGCTCGCGGGCATTCTGATGAAGCCGTTCCAGAAGGTCACCCGTTCCATCGAGGACATCACCGACGGCTATCTCGACGAAAGCATTTCTGTTCCGGATTACCTCGAGACAGAGCTGATCACGGACGCATTCAACAAGATGCTGACCCGCGTCCGTACGCTCGACGATTCCCGCCAGGAATTTGTTTCGAACGTCTCGCATGAGTTAAAGACGCCGCTTGCGTCCATGAAGGTTCTGGCGGATTCGCTGAACGGGCAGGAGGGCGTTCCGGTGGAACTTTATCAGGAGTTCATGCAGGATATTACCTCGGAGATCGACCGCGAAAACCAGATTATTACCGACCTTTTGTCGCTGGTCAAGATGGATAAAAAGGTGGCAGACCTCAATATCACCCAGGTCAATATCAACGAGCTGTTAGAGCAGCTGCTGAAGCGGCTTCATCCGATTGCCGCACAGAAAAATGTGGAGCTCATTCTCGACAGCTTCCGCCCGGTCAATGCGGAGGTGGATGCGACGAAGCTCTCGCTGGCGTTCTCGAACCTGATCGAAAACGGCATCAAATACAACAACGAGAATGGATGGGTGCGTGTATCCTTAAATGCGGATCACAAATATTTCTACGTGACGGTGGCAGACTCCGGCATCGGCATCCCGGAGGAGTCGATTGCGCATATCTTCGAGCGTTTCTACCGCGTGGACAAGTCCCACTCGCGGGAAATCGGCGGAACCGGCCTTGGCCTTGCGATTGCGCGGAGCGCGATTGTCATGCACCGGGGAGCGATCCGTGTATACAGCAAAGAAAACGAGGGAACGACATTTTCCGTGCGGATTCCTCTGAATTACGTGATGTAGGAGGTGGCGCACATGAAACGGATACTTGGCGTACTGCTGGCCGGCGTGCTGCTTCTTAGCGGCTGCGGGCAGTGGCAGAAGAGCCAGAAGGAGTCGGCGTATCACCTGTACTGCCTGGACAAAACCGGCACAACACTGGTGCAGGAGCCGTATGAACCAAAAGAAGGAACGGATCAGAAACTGATCAAGGAGCTGGTTGACGCGCTGCAGGAGAAACCTGCCAAGGACGGAAACCAGGCACTTCTTTCCAATGGGATTTCCATCAAGACGTATACGCTGGAGAACGGGCTCCTTACGCTGAACTTAAGTGGAGAGTACGGAGAGCTTGCGCGGCCGCAGGAGGTTTTGGTGCGTGCAGGACTGGTGCGTACCTTTGTGCAGGTTCCGGAGGTGGAGCGCGTGACGCTTCTGATTGACGGGGATCCGTTAAAGGATTCCAAAGGACGCGAGATCGGAACGATGACGGCGGACAGCTTTCTGGAAAATTCCGGAAGGGAAATTTATCAGTATCAGTATGCGACGCTGACACTGTATTTTGCAAATGAAGCAGGCGATCATCTTGTGAAAGAGACGCGGCGGGTGCCGTACAGCACGAACATTCCGCTGGAACGTGTCGTGGTGGAGCAGCTGATGAAGGGACCGAAAGAAGACGGCCACTATGCAGTGCTGCCGGATACGATGAATGTCTTAAGTGTCACGACATCCGATCGGATTGCCTATGTGAATTTTGACAAATCTTTTAAGGATTCTGCGCTTTCGAGTGTGGCGGAGCAGATTCCGATTTACGCGGTGGTGGATTCCATCACGGCGAACTGTAAGGTGGATAAGGTGCAGTTTTCCATCAACGGAGAGAGCGATGTAACCTTCCGTGAAACGATGAAACTCAATCAGTTCTACGAGGAAGACCTGTCTTATCTGGAGGAAAAAGATACATGAGAAAACGGCCCATGTGCCTGGCGTGTCTTGGATTCATGCTGGTGCTTGTGCTGCTGCGGATTGCGGGCGTGCCTCTTGGCACGCCTTTTTCTGACCCCAAATACGAAAACAAAGCGCAGCAGGGCAGGAAGGTGTGGATTGCAGGGACAATTGAAACGTATGAGAAAAAGAGCAGCAACAACGGGTATGTGCTGCGTGGGGAGGGAAGCAAAGGGAAAATTTATCTGCTCGCAAAGCGGGGAGATCTGCCGGTCGGAGCCGCTGTGCGGGTGTACGGAACTGTAAAAAAGCCGGAAAGCCCGCGCAATCCGGGGATGTTTGATGAGAAAACATATTATGAGGGAAAAGGCTGTGCGTTCTACGTGATTTCGGAACGGGAGGAAGTTGTGGATGCCGGGCGGTGGAATCTCGGCGAAGCGCTCCGGCTGGAGCGGGAGCGGTGCTGTGCCGTTTTAAAAGAAATGATGCCGGAGGAGGAGGCAGGTGTGCTTTCTGCGATGCTGCTCGGGGAACGGTCGGAACTCACGGAGGAGACGTATCTGGCGTATCAGCAGAGCGGTCTGCTGCACCTGATTTCCGTTTCCGGCATGCATCTGATGCTGCTCGGCATGGCACTCCGACGGCTGCTGATGGCGCTGCATCTGCCGAAAACTTCCGCGTCTCTGGCAGCGGCCGCCGGTATGGTGCTGTATGGCATGTTTACCGGCAGCGGAACGGCGACCGTGCGTGCAGTGGTGATGTTTGCGGTGCGGATGGGAGCTGTCGCAGTGGGAAGGACGTATGATTCCTTAAGTGCGCTCTCTCTTGCGGCAATTCTGATGCTGGCAGAAAACCCCTCGTATCTGGAGCAGAGCGGGTTCTGGCTTTCGTTTGGAGCAGTAACAGCCATTTCCGGGGTTTATCCGGTTCTGGCGGGGGAGAAGGCGGAACGGAAGAGACGCGGGGAAAAAACGGGGCTGGAAAAGCTTGCGGCGAAAGGAAAAGAGGCTGCGATGGTGTACCTTTCCCTGCAGCTTGTCATGATCCCGCTGCAGGCGTGGTATTTTTATGAGATTCCGCTCTTTGCGTTTCTGCCGAATCTGTTTGCAGGAGCTGTCATGACGGCGGTGCTGCTGACGGGTGCTGCGGGGCTTCTGGCGGGACTGGCAAGCGTGAAAGCGGGAAGTGTTGTTCTGCTTCCGGCGCGGTTCCTGCTCACACTTCTGCGGCAGATGACAGCGGCGGTCGCACAGATTCCGGGAAATGTGTGGATCTGCGGTCAGCCGGAAAAATGGCAGATGGCAGGATATGGAATCATTCTGACCGGTCTGCTGGTGATACTGTATGTGCGAAAACGAAAACGGGAGATGAATCCGGATGGGGCAAAACGAAAAGGTGCGCAGGCACGAAAGCGGGAGCGGATGCTCTTTGGTATTACCATGTTTTTTGCCTGTGTTCTGCTTTTTTACCGTCCCCGGGAAACGTTTTCCATTACAGCGCTGGACGTCGGCCAGGGCGATTCGCTGGTGGTGGAGAGCGGCCGTTTTGTGATGCTGAATGACGGCGGGAGCAGCAGTGCGTCTGCGGTCGGGGAAAAAAGGATTCTCCCATATCTGAAACAGCGCGGCATTGCCGCTCTTGATGCCGTTGTTGTCACGCACCCGGACGCAGATCACACGAACGGAATCCTCGAACTGCTGGAGCTGATCAGGGAGCAGAAAACGGCGCTTCGCATCCGCCATCTGTTCCTGCCTGTGTGGATGAAAGGAAGCGAAAAAGAAAATCCTTTTATTTTAGCCGCACAAAAAGCGGGAATTATGGTAGAATATCTAAAAAAGGGAGACGAGATCCGTGCAGGAGAACTCACCGTATCGGTACTTCATCCGGGAGCGGGCGAAGACTATACGGGAGAGGAAAACGCCGGAAGTGTTGTATTACAGCTTTCCTGCGGTGCCTGCCGCGCACTTCTGACGGGAGATCTGGAGGGAAGCGGAGAAGAAGAGGTCCTGGGAGCGGCAGAGCGGTGCCAGATTTTAAAGGTGGCGCACCACGGCTCGAGAAATTCAACGAGCGAGGCATTTCTGAACCGCATACAGCCGCAGATCAGCCTGATTTCCTGCGCGTGGCCGGGACGGTACGGCCATCCGCACCGGGAGCTGCTGGAGCGGCTTCGTGCCTGCAAAAGCCATATCTACGGAACACCGGTGGATGGAGCCGTGACAGTACAGCTGAAGCGTGACCGCCTGGCGGTTCACGGATACCGGTCGGATGTGGAATTTCCCGTCTCCTGAATGGTCAAAAGCTCCGGCTGCTGCGGCACTGCGCAAACGTGCTTCTGCCGGAACGAAAGAAAGAGGATGGAATGAAAAGCATTTTAGAAGATATCAAAACGCAGAATTTTAAGCAGGCCTACCTGCTCTACGGAGAAGAAGCCTATCTGAAGCATCAGTATAAAAACAAGCTGAAAAACGCACTGCTGCCGGAGGACGACACGATGAATTTCTCCCGCTTTGAGGGAAAAGGAACCGAGATTCCCAAAGTGATTGACCTTGCGGAGACGATGCCGTTTTTTGCGGACCGCCGTGTGATTCTGCTGGAAAATACAGGATTTTTCAAAAACAAAGCCGACGCGCTGGCAGACTACATGGGATCCCTGCCGGATTATCTGGTGCTGATCTTCGTGGAGGAGGAAGTCGATAAGCGGAACCGTATGTACAAGGCGGTGCAGAAGCAGGGAAGAGCAGTGGAATTTGCTCGTCAGGACGAAAAGACGCTGATGACCTGGGTACTCGGCATGATGAAAAAAGAGGGAAAAAAGATCACGCGCCAGGATATGGAAGATTTTCTGGAAAAGACGGGCACGGATATGGGAAATATCTCGCAGGAGCTGGAAAAACTGCTCAGCTATACGATGGGAAGAGATGTGATCACGCGGGCGGATATCGAGGCAGTCTGCACAACGCAGATTACGAACCGGATTTTCGAGATGATCCGCGCGGTAACGGAGAAGAAGCAGCGGAAAGCGCTCGATCTGTATCAGGATCTGCTGGCTTTAAAGGAGCCGCCGATGCGGATTCTCTTTCTGCTGGCACGCCAGTTCAATCTGCTGCTGCAGGTCAAAGAGCTGCTGGCAGAGCACTGCGATCAGGCGACGATCGCAAAACGGACGGGACTGCAGAGCTTCGTTGTGCGGAACTATATTCCCATGTCGCGCCAGTATGCGGCGGAGGAATTAAAAGCGGCGGTCAATGACTGCGTGCAGATGGAAGAGGACGTGAAGACGGGAAAAATTTCCGATCTGCTGAGCGTGGAGCTGCTGATTACGAAATACAGCAGGGCGGCGTAAGAGCAGAGTTTTCTAAAAAGAACAAGGCGTATCGGCCAGTTTTCCTGTACCGGTACGCCTTGTTCTGTGTTTATCAAAAGATCTGTCGCGGCGCACTCTTTTGGTAAGCATAAAAAAAGAACCCAGCCACATGACGGTATGACTAAGTTCTCTTTGCTTTATATCTTTATTATGCGATTGAGTTTACAGCTTTGCTCAGATTGGATACTTTTCTGGCAGCGTTGTTTTTATGATAAACGCCTTTAGAAGCAGCCTTGTCGATGGTAGAGATCGCATTTACTAATGCAGCAGCAGCAGCCTCTTTATCGTTTGCAGCAACAGCAGCATCTACTTTTTTCATAGAAGTCTTAACTGCAGAACGGATTGCTTTGTTGCGGTCTGCCTTTGTCTGATTTACCAGGATTCTTTTCTTTGCGGATTTAATGTTAGCCAAACTGTACACCTCCAATATTTTTAAAATTAATGTGATTTAAGGGATGTTATTCAATGGAACAGACACGGGCGCTCCACTGAAACATGCTTTATTATCCTATAATATTTCGCATGGTTTGTCAATACATATTTTTGAAAAAATTGCAAAAACTACAACAAAAATACAGGAGAAGGAGAAAAGTATGATAGGAAAGTATAGGATGCGGACAGACCTGGCGATGGAGAATCAGGAAAAATTTGAGAGGGACCATGTGGAGATCTCCGGGGTCGAGATTGAGAAGAAGAAAAGAAAGGCGGAAATTCAGACAACCATTGTGAAAATCACATCGGAGCAGGGTGCAAAAATGATGGGAAAGCCGAAAGGGACGTATGTGACGATCGAAGCGCCGCTGCTTTTGACGGCAGACGAGGAGGAGAGCCGGAAAGCGGCGGAGGAGTTTTCCCACTGTCTGATGGAAATGGTGCCGGAAGCGTGCGGATCCGTTCTTGTGGCCGGCCTCGGCAACCGCGGCATCACGCCGGATGCGCTCGGGCCGGAGACGGTGGAGCAACTTAACGTTACGCGCCATCTGGTGCGCACCTACGGAAAGAAGGGCCGGGAAGTGAGTGCCCTTGCTCCCGGCGTTATGGCACAGACGGGCATGGAGGCAGTGGAAATCCTGCGCGGAACGGCAGAACAGACCCATCCAGATGTGATTCTCGCCGTGGATGCCCTTGCCGCATGCAGTATTCACCGGCTGAACTGTACGATCCAGCTTGCCGACACCGGAATCTGGCCGGGCTCGGGCGTCGGAAACCACCGCAATGCCTTAAATCAGGAGACACTCGGCGTGCCGGTCATCGGAATCGGTGTGCCGACCGTTGTAGGGGCAGGAACGATCGTCCACGATGCCGTCGCAGGCGTTCTGGAATCGCTGGAGGAGTCCGAGATGGATGAATTTCTGGGAGAAGTCATTTCACCGGCGCTCGAAAGCCTTTACGTGACGACAAAAGAGATCGACGAGATGGTCCGCCGCCTAGCCGGGGTTCTTGCGGCAGGTATGAATCAGGCATTTTCGGGGGAAATGTAACATATCATGAATATGGTGATAATATGTGGAATGCCAGGCGAAATGGACGATGGTTCGGATGGGGATGTCTTTTCCTGTCCTGCAGTATACTGCTGTTCCGCAGTGCAGCGGTTCTCCGGAAAAATCATTTCTTAGAGGGGAAAGTTCTGCTGCAGCGGGCGGCAGCACAGGCGGAGCAGTTATCCGTGGATGTGATGATGCCGCTTCTTTTTTATGACGGAAAAGAGGACGGAAGGGGATGGATGGAAAATCTCCTCGCGGCAGTGCGGGATCAGATACCGGCGCTTCGGGAGGGAAGCACGGCAGAAAATACGCTGTCTGCCGGGACAGAAGCAGCGGAAACGGATACGGCGAAGCAGGATTCGAATCCGGGACCGGGAGCAGAAAGAGGGCAGACAGAATCGAAGGAGCAGGGAACTGAGGAAGATCAAAAGAATGGAACTCAAAAAGATGAAACTCAAAAAGATGGAATGGAAATCACGGAGCCGGAGCAGACGGAAACAGGAATCACAGAACCGGCAGCCGGAGAGTCGGCATCAACGGCAGAACCCGAAGCACCGCAGTCTGTCCCGGAGGAGACCATCGAAACCGGCGGCGCACCGCGTGAGATTCTCTACCCGGAGGCCGACACGATTCAGGAGACAATTTCCCCTGACCTTCTTGCTGACCCGCAGGCGCTCCTGAACCGCTTCTTCGTTGTCGATCCCAACACTTCGGTCCTGCCGGGCGAGATCGACGGCAGCACCCTGCTCGGAAAAGACCTGACCCTGCCGGAAAATGCCGAAGGCCCGCAGATTCTGATCTATCATACCCATTCGCAGGAAACCTTCGCCGATTCCCGTCCGGGAGAAAGAGCGGACACGGTAATCGGCCTCGGTGATGATCTGCAGGAGCTTCTGGAAAAGCAGTACGGATACGAAGTGCTTCATATTACGGAGGCATTTGATATGAAAGAAGGCTGTCTCGAGCGGAGCCGCGCCTACAACTACGCGGAGCCGGTCATCGCAGCGGCGCTGGAAGAACACCCGTCCATTCAGGTCGTGATCGACCTGCACCGGGACGGGGTCAATGGTTCAAAACGTCTTGTGACAGAAATCAACGGAAAGCCGACCGCGCAGATCATGTTTTTCAACGGCCTTTCCCGCACGAAAGAAAGCGGCGAACTGACAAGCCTGCCCAATCCGTATCAGGCGGAAAACCTTGCATTTTCCTTTCAGATGGAGTATGAGGCAGAACAGTATTATCCCGGCTTTTCGCGCTGTATCTATTTAAAAGGCTACCGCTACAACCTCCATCTCCGTCCGAGATCTGTTCTTCTCGAGGTTGGTGCGCAGACGAATACGGTCGAGGAGGTGAAAAATGCAATGGGGCCGTTTTCGGATATCCTGCATAAGGTTCTGTCGGGCAAAAGTCCGGCATCAGGCGGATAAATTTATCTTGCTTTTTTGAGTGGAATTTCGTATCATACAAAATAGACAGATTGCGGGAGTACGAAATATGGAGCAATCTGGTATCGTAGGGAAAAAGCAGGAGGAAAAAACTTGTCAGGAATAGATCAGAGTAAAATTCGTAATTTTTGTATTATTGCCCATATCGACCATGGAAAATCAACCCTTGCGGACCGTATTATTCAGAAAACAGGCCTTTTGACCGAGCGTGAGATGCAGGATCAGGTGCTGGACAATATGGATCTGGAGCGTGAGCGCGGCATCACGATCAAGGCACAGGCAGTCCGTACCGTATACAAAGCGGCCGACGGCGAGGAGTACATTTTAAACATGATTGACACCCCGGGCCATGTTGACTTCAACTATGAGGTTTCCAGAAGCCTTGCCGCATGCGACGGCGCGCTGCTCGTTGTCGATGCATCGCAGGGTATCGAGGCGCAGACCCTTGCCAACGTCTATCTCGCCCTTGACCATGACCTGGATGTGTTCCCGGTCATCAACAAAGTAGACCTTCCAAGCGCCGAGCCGGACCGTGTAATTGCAGAGATCGAGGATGTCATCGGACTGGAAGCGCAGGATGCTCCGCGGATTTCCGCAAAAACCGGCCTGAACGTGGACGAGGTGCTCGAACAGATCGTACAGAAAATTCCGGCACCGGAAGGTGATCCGACGGAACCGTTAAAAGCACTGATTTTCGACTCTGTTTACGATGCATACCGCGGCGTCATCATTTCCTGCCGTGTAATGGAAGGAAGCGTGAAAAAAGGAACGAGAATCCGCATGATGGCGACAGGCGCTGTCGAGGAAGTTGTCGAGGTCGGCTACTTCGGCGCAGGCCGTCTGATCCCGTGCGACGAGCTCTCCGCCGGAATGGTAGGCTATATCACCGCCAGCATCAAAAACGTGCGCGACACCCGCGTGGGTGATACCGTGACCGATGCCGACCGTCCGTGTGCAGAAGCACTGCCGGGCTACAAAAAAGTCAACCCGATGGTATACTGCGGCATGTACCCGGCCGACGGCGCACAGTACGGCGATCTGCGCGACGCGCTGGAAAAACTGCAGTTAAACGATGCATCCCTCTTCTACGAGCCGGAGACATCGGCAGCACTGGGCTTTGGCTTCCGCTGCGGTTTCCTTGGACTGCTTCACCTGGAAATTATTCAGGAGCGCCTGGAGCGTGAGTACAATCTGGATCTCGTGACGACCGCACCGAGCGTTATCTATAAGGTTCACAAAACCGACGGAACCGTCATTGACCTGACCAACCCGTCGAATCTGCCGGACCCGTCCGAGATTGATTATATGGAAGAGCCGCTGGTAAAAGCAGAGATTATGGTGACGACCGACTACATCGGACCGATCATGGAGCTCTGCCAGCAGAGACGAGGCCAGTATCAGGGAATGGAATACATGGAGACGACGCGTGCGATGCTTCATTACCATCTCCCGCTGAATGAGATTATCTACGATTTCTTTGATGCCTTAAAATCCCGCTCCAAAGGTTACGCGTCATTCGACTACGAGCTGCTCGGCTATGAGAGAAGCGAGCTTGTAAAACTCGATATCCTCGTCAATAAAGAAGAAGTGGATGCGCTGTCCTTCATCGTATTCGAGGGATCTGCCTACGAGCGCGGAAGAAAGATGTGCGAGAAGCTCAAAGAAGAGATTCCGCGGCAGCTCTTCGAAATCCCGATCCAGGCGGCTGTCGGATCGAAGATTATCGCCAGAGAAACCGTCCGCGCGATGCGCAAAGACGTCCTCGCCAAGTGCTACGGCGGCGATATTTCCCGAAAGAAGAAGCTGCTGGAGAAGCAGAAGGAAGGTAAGAAGCGGATGCGCCAGGTAGGAAACGTGGAGATTCCGCAGAAAGCCTTTATGAGCGTGCTGAAACTGGATGAAAATTAAGAAATAAAAATGAGACCGGCCTGTCGGCGCCGCCTGCTGTTGCGGGAGCGCAGGGGCCGGTCTTTCGATCGTACGGAGGAAAAGCAGAATGAATAAAAAAAGAAAACCACTGGAACTCTATGTGCATATCCCGTTCTGCATCCGGAAATGCGCCTACTGTGATTTTGTCTCGGGACCGGGCACGAAAGCAATGCAGAAGGAGTATGAAGAGGCTCTGCTGGCAGAAATCGATGCAGCGGAAGAGACGGCAGAAAGTGAAGTGATTTCCGTCTTTTTCGGCGGCGGAACACCATCCGCAGTGGATGCCGGAATGCTCGCCCGTGTGATGGAAAAACTGCGGAGCAAGTACGTTTTTTCAGAGGATGCTGAGATTACGCTGGAGGCCAATCCGGGAACGCTGGATGCGGAAAAACTGAAATGTTACAGGAAGAGCGGCTTCAACCGGATCAGTATCGGCTGTCAGTCGGTTCACGATGAGGAGCTGAAACGGCTGGGAAGAATCCACACGTTTGCGGAATTTCAGGAGAGTTTTGCACTGGCACGGGATGCCGGGTTTGCGAATATCAACGTGGATCTGATGTCAGGTCTGCCGGAGCAGAGTGAAGAGAAATGGGAAGAGAGTCTTCGGACGATCGCGGAGCTTTCTCCGGAGCACATTTCCGCCTACAGCCTGATCGTGGAGCCGGGAACCCCGTTTGCGGAGCAGAAACTGGATCTGCCGGATGAGGACACAGAACGCGAAATGTATGCCAGAACGGCGGAAATCCTCGCAGAATACGGCTTTTTCCAGTATGAGATTTCCAATTATGCAAAGCCGGGCTTCGCATGCCGCCACAATATCGGCTACTGGAAAAGGACGGATTATCTGGGGTTCGGGCCTTCCGCGGCATCGTTATTTGGAAACCGCCGGTGGACGAACACGGCAGATCGATCTTTGTATCTGAAAGCGTGCGGAGCACTGGAAAAGATCCGTGAGGATGAGGAAATTCTTTCCCGGCAGGATGCCATGGAAGAATTTATGTTTCTCGGCCTTCGAATGACACAAGGGATCTCGACGGCGGAGTTTGAGGAGAAGTTTGGAAAGGAGATCCATGCCGTATACGGCGGGGTTCTGAAGAAATACGAAGCGATGCATCTTTTACAGGAACACAGCGGGCGTCTGGCTCTGACACGCGATGGGATTTCCGTCAGCAATGTGATTCTGGCAGATTTTCTGCTGTAAAAAGATGATAAAGAAATAGAACAAATGTTTGCACAACGCACGGCGGTGTGCTATAATGGGAGAAAACGAGACAAGATTCCTGTCCCTGTCCGGACAGGGATTCCAATTAATAAGAGGAACAGTTATGGCAGAGAAAAAAGAGTTTATCAGAATACGGGGAGCCAGGGAGAACAACCTGAAAGCACTGAATGTCGATATCCCCAGAAACCAGTTTGTTGTATTTACGGGCCTCAGCGGTTCAGGAAAGAGTTCGCTTGCGTTTGACACGATCTATGCGGAGGGCCAGCGGCGGTACATGGAGAGCCTTTCCTCCTACGCGCGCCAGTTCTTAGGACAGATGGAAAAACCGAATGTGGACAGCATCGAAGGCCTGCCGCCTGCTATTTCGATCGATCAGAAATCGACGAACCGGAACCCGCGTTCCACCGTCGGAACCGTGACGGAGATTTACGATTACTTCCGTCTTCTGTACGCGAGAATCGGTATTCCGCACTGCCCGAAGTGCGGAAAAGTCATCAGCCGCCAGTCGGTGGACCAGATGGTCGATCAGATCATGGCACTCCCGGAGCGGACGAAAATCCAGCTTCTCGCGCCGGTTGTGCGCGGCCGCAAGGGAAGACACGAAAAGGTGCTCGAACAGGCAAAACGCAGCGGCTATGTCCGCGTGATGATCGACGGCAGCCAGTATGAGCTGTCCGAGGAGATTACGCTGGATAAGAACCTGAAACACAACATTTCCATTATTGTGGACCGTCTTGTAGTCAAACCGGACATTGAGAAACGTCTGACGGATTCCGTCGAGAATGTACTGGATCTGGCGGACGGCCTTCTGGTGGTCGACACGATGGACGGAAATCAGCTCAACTTCAGCCAGAGCTTTTCCTGCCCGGACTGCGGCATCAGCATGGAGGAGATTGAGCCGAGAAGCTTTTCCTTCAACAACCCGTTCGGCGCCTGCCCGAGCTGTGCCGGCCTTGGCTACAAGATGGAGTTCGACGAGGATCTGATGATTCCGGACAAGACCGTATCCATCGCAGACGGAGCCATCACCGTGCTCGGCTGGCAGTCCTGCACGGACAAATCGAGCTATACGAGAGCCATTCTCGATGCGCTCGCAGAGGAGTACGATTTTTCCCTTTCCACTCCGTTCTGTGAATATCCGAAAAAAATCCACGATATCCTGATTTACGGAACGAACGGAAAATCCGTCAAGGTGCATTACCGCGGTCAGCGCGGCGTCGGTGTGTACGATGTGGCTTTTGAGGGGCTGATCAAAAATGTAGAGCGCCGCTACCGTGAGACCGGATCGGATTCTACAAAACAGGAATACGAAACCTTCATGCGTGTGACCCCGTGCCAGGCGTGCCATGGCCAGCGTCTGAAACCGACGTCGCTTGGTGTGACGGTCGGAGATAAAAATATTTTTGAAGTAACATCCCTTTCCATCGACAATCTGCAGAAGTTTATGCAGAACCTCGAACTCTCTGAACAGCAGCTGCTGATCGGAAAGCAGATTTTAAAAGAGATCCGTGCGCGTGTGAGCTTCCTTGCGGATGTCGGATTAAACTATCTGACCCTGGCGCGCGGAACTGCATCGCTGTCCGGCGGTGAGGCGCAGAGAATCCGTCTGGCAACGCAGATCGGCTCCGGCCTTGTCGGTGTCGCCTATATTCTCGACGAGCCGAGCATCGGTCTTCACCAGAGAGACAACGACAAACTTCTCGCGACGCTGAAACATCTGCGTGACCTCGGAAACAGCCTGATCGTCGTGGAGCACGACGAGGATACGATGCGCGCCGCAGATTACCTTGTGGACATTGGGCCAGGTGCGGGTGAGCATGGTGGGCAAGTCGTTGCAGCAGGGACTGTAGATGAGGTTATGCAGGTGAAAGACTCCATTACCGGTCAATATTTGAGCGGCCGCAAGTTTATAGCTCTTCCTGACGAACGACGTAAACCTGGTAAAAACTGCATCGAAATTCGAGGTGCCAAAGAAAATAATCTACAAAATATTAATGTTAAATTCCCAATTGGACTATTTACAGTTGTTACAGGTGTCAGCGGTTCTGGTAAGTCTACCTTAATCAATGAAATTCTGTATAAAGGGCTAGCTAATCAGTTGTATCGTTCGTATCACAAGGTGGGGGCCCATAAAGAAATTCGTGGCCTTGAGTATATAGATAAAATCATCAATATTGATCAAAGCCCTATTGGCCGTACGCCTCGCTCTAACCCTGCTACATATACGGGTGTATTTGATGCAATTCGTGAATTATATAGCCAAACGCCAGAGGCTAAGATGCGCGGGTATAAACAAGGTCGTTTTAGTTTCAATGTAAAAGGTGGCCGCTGCGAAGCTTGTCGTGGTGATGGTATCATCAAAATTGAAATGCATTTCTTACCAGATGTGTACGTGCCTTGTGAGGTCTGCAAAGGGGCTCGCTACAACCGGGAAACACTAGAGGTTAAATATA
>OKRV01000626.1_pt1 | contig 23704 bp, 12 predicted proteins | sample 1601201 | NCBI WGS metagenome assembly OKRV01 (sample SAMEA3541540, study PRJEB24748) | human gut metagenome | biome: human gut; feature: human-associated habitat; material: faeces | place: China | collected 2012 | reverse complement strand
CTGCCGGAGCGGTGCTTAAGCCGCAAGGCGGGAATTGTGCGGTGTTGCCTTTATTAGCGGCTGCTCATCCGTTCAGTTTGGCGTACTCTTCGTCGGTAACGGGCTCGCACCATTCGTTGCTGCAATCTTCACCGGGAACTTCCACAGCAATGTGGCTGAACCAGCTGTCGGCCTTGGCACCGTGCCAGTGCTTGACGTTGGCCGGGATGGTGATCACGGTGCCGGGGGTCAGGCTGACGGCAGGTTTGCCCTCTTCCTGGTACCAGCCTTCGCCTGCGGTGCTGGGATACTATGTGACCGCTATATTTTTTCAAAACCCCTTATCGAAAAAAACTGCCCGCACAACGGCTTATCATACCGTGTACGGGCAGTTGATTTATGGCAATACCGCATAATTCTAAGTGCCGATACGGCGAGCGAGGTGCGGCAGCTGCTAAGCCAAAAGCGCAGATAATACTGGATGTCTTATCGAGCATTTTGGCAACGCAGATGCCGTGCCGCAGCCGCCGAAGCGGTGCTTAAGCCGTAAGGCGGGAATTGTGCGGTGTTGCCTTATAATTATCTACTTTTCTCTCAGGTCTGGGTCGATAAACGCAACCCCACCTGGTACCCCAGCAGGGTGCGGGTTTCCACCGGCTGATGGCGGATGAGGGAAAGCAGCTGCTGTGCGGTACGGCGGCCCAGCTGTTCGGCATCAAAAGAGACCGCCGTGATCTGTGGCGTACACCCCTGCAGCGCTTCGTCGTCATACAGGGAGGCAAGACGGATATCCTGCGGCACGCGCAGGTTCAGCTGTCTCAGGGTGCTCAAAGCCAGCAGGGCAACCTGGTCATCCATGCACAGGATGCAGTCCGCCCCACGCTGTACCGCGAGCTCCACAGCGCTGGTGCGTAGATCGTCGCTTTCCAGCTCCAAAAACAGCAGGCTCTCATCAATCTTGCAGCAGGCGCGGTCATGCGCCTGCTTATAGCCTTCCAGGCGGGACTGGTTGACGGTGTACAGCATGGATCCGCCCAGCAAAGCAATGCGATGCAGGCCCTTCATCAGCAGCAGGCTGACCAGCTCGCGGCAGCCGCCCACCTGATCATGGTCCACCGAGATGACATCCTGGTCAGCCGGGCGGCCAATGGCAACAAAGGGGATGCCGCTTTTTTTCAGCATGGGGATCAGCGGATCACGCTCCAGCGTGCGAGCCAGAATCACGCCATCAATCTTGCGGTTGACCAGCAGACGCTGCATCGGGCTTGTTTCCTGCTCGCCCACCATCGTCATCAGCACATCATAATCATTGCGGGCGGCAATATCGTACACGGCGCTGACGGTTTTGCGCAAAAATGGTGCGGCAAGGTTGCCGAACTGGCGCGAGAACACCAGTGAGATATTATAAGACTGCTGGGTTACCAACCCGCGTGCCAGCATATTGGGCACATAGTTTTTCTCTTTGGCGTACTGGACCACGCGGGCGCGGGTCGCTTCGCTGACACGGCCATTGCCCGAAAGGGCACGGGATACCGTGGTCTTGGACACACCAAGGTCTTCAGCCATCTGGCTGATGTCAATTTTTTTTTCTCCTTCTGTCTGTTTACGGCGCGGCATGGGTTTACTCCTGTTAACGTTTGCTTCTATAAGATCTTCTTTCTGTCCTTGCCGGTTTTCCGCCCCACGGGCAGTTCCCAGGGTACTGTTCCAGAAACCAGTCCCCCACCCCGGCCATTCCCTACTTGGTTAATGGACTTAACATATTATACCACATTTTTCTGGATCATGGTAGCCCCCTGTGCAAAGAAAGCAAAGAACACGCTACCCCAGTACGGGGTCATTATATCATTCCTAGCTCTGTTTTTCAACCGATTTCTGGCTCTGTTTCCGTTTTCCAGTGTGTTTTATAACCTGGTAAAGTTTTCTCATTTTGTCCGTATCCTGCTCAGTCATCGTACCTGCGCCAAATTGGGCGGCTTGGGCCAATGCCAGCAGAGCTTTGGCATCCTGGGGTTCAAGGGCGGGGACACAACTTTGCAAAAATGCGGCAAACTCCGGCGCATCGGATGGTGTATCCGGCGGCAGGCCGCGACGCACCAAAAGGCGGTAGATGCTGCCAAACACGGCCAGCACCCGCGCATTGCAGCTGCCCCGGCCATACCCCATGGCATGGCGGCGGGCCAGCACCAGCAGCACCGCAGCAGCCAACAGGCAACCCCCCAGCAACGCCGCCAAAACCAGCCTGCTGCGGGGCACGATGGTGGCTGCGGGTTCGTTTGCGCTGCTCTCCCCTGCTGCGGGGGCGGTGTCTTGACCTTGAGTTTCGGGCAGCGGGTCGGTGCGCAGGTCGGCCTGTTGGGCGCTGACCAGCACGCCGGGGGTCATCTCCATGGGGGTCCAGCCCTGGCCGGAAATGTACACCTCCGCCCAGGCGTGGGCGTTATCGTCCTGCAAAATGGCATGCCAGCTGCCGTCCTCCTGTTGGGTAAACAGGCTTTGCGGCGCGGCATAGCCCACCACATAGCGCGCAGGCAGCCCGAACATGCGGAACATAACCACCGCCGCCGAGGCAAACTGCACACTGTACCCCTGTTTGGATTCCGTTAAAAAGTAACGGATGGGGTCGGCCCCCTCCGGCGGCTGGGGAGCGCTGGCGTTATACTGGTAGTTGGTGTTCAGGTAGGCGCGGATGTAATCGCCAATGTCCGCAGCTTCGGTCAGCTTCTGGTCCTTTTTGGCTTCATCGCACAGGGCTTGCAGCTCGTCATAGCCGTCCGGCACGGCGGTGTAGCGGCTGGCGGCGTAAGCGGCATAGGATGCTTCCATCCGGTCCAGCACGCTGGGGTCGGCATCGGCGCGGGCTTCCAACTGGGTTTGGGCGGTATCCCGCGGGTAATACAGGAACACATCGTCCTGCGCGGTCTGGCCCGCGGCGGCGCCATCGCCCTGGATGGTGTAATAATCGCCCCAGTAGGCGTTGTACGGTGCATAGGTGTACTGGGTATCGGCGTGGATGCGCTCCACCGTCAGCGTCTGGGGCTGGGCGGTGCCGTCATAGGCGGTGCGCAAAAACGGCAGGCTGGCAATGGTCAGCCGGGCGTTATCCTCGGTTTTCCAGTTCATAGCGGCGCTGTCAAAGGCATCGGCATCAGGGGCCTGCCAGGTGGTGCCGTCATAACTGCCGCCGATAAATCCCCGCAGGTATACGGTTTCTTCGGGTTTGTCGCTGGCGGTCAGGGCCAGATCCGTCACTCCGCTGACCTGGATACCCCCGCCCTGGCTCAAGGCGCCATCCGCCACACCACCGGCAGCGGCTTCTACTTGAATGTTCAGCCTGCCGCCGCTGACCCGCGGCAGCCAGGTAATGGCGGTGCTCAGCGCGGCGGATTCCACCCGCTGGGCCGCGGGCTGCAGCCAGCCAAGGGGAACCCCCAGCGCCGGGCGCAGCAGCCACCAACAGGGCAGCGCCAGCACAAGGCAAAGCCCGCCCGCCGCCAGCGCGGCAGACTTTTGGATGTTATAATGGCGGCAAAGGTTCTGGCAGTAGTTTTCGGTATCGCGCCTGCCCCACAGGGCCCGCCGCTGCACCGAGCAGGAAGCCGCCCACGCCCCCATCCAACCGGCCAACAGCAGCAGGCAGGCGGGCACAGCAGGCGCGGCCCCGGCCAGCGCCAGCAGCACAACAACGGGCAGCAGCATTAGATCCAGCAGCAGGGCATCCGCACGGCGCAGGGCCGCAGCGGCCAGCGCCCCGGTAACGGGCAGGGCGGCCAGCAGCAAAAACAGCCCCAGCTGCGCCGCACTGCCGCCCTGAGCCACCGGCAGTGCGCTGCCAAGGCGGGCGTTCAGGCTTTGGGCAATGTTCCCGGCGCACTGCTGCGCCCCGGCCAAAAAGTTCCGCTGGCAGATGAACAACACCACAAGATACACAATCACCCCCGCCAGCAGCCCCCAGCGGCGCAGGGCTTGCGGCGCACGCAGGAACAGCGCCCACCCGGCGCAGAAAGCGGCTGCCGCGGGCCACACCCACAACGGCACCGCAATGCCGAACCCGGTGGAAAGCACCAGCAGCAAACCAAAGGTGAGCGCCAGCAGCAGCGCGGCATCTGCCGCCAGCCACAACGCGGGGTGCGCTGCGGGGCGCTGGGTGCTCACCAGCACACGGTCCACAAACTTCAGTCCACTGCCGGGGTCGGCAGCGCCGCGCCGGCTCAGGGCAGTACGTTCTTTTTTGCGCTTGGGCGGGTTTTTGCGGTGCTTCGCCGCCTGTTGGGGAAAATCCCCCCATTCCTCCGCTCCGTCCAGGTCCCCACCGGGGGTCAGGGCAGCGCGCAGGGCGGTCAGCGGTTCGCGCACCATCAGGCGGTCCAGCTTGGCGCTCAGCTTCCAGTGTACCTGCTTGATGGTATCCCCGTCCCGGTACTCCCGCAGCTCATAGCTGCCGCCCAGGGCGGCGCGGGTGTCGGCTTCGTCGCCGTCCTCATCGGGGGCGGTTTCCGCTTTGGCTTTGCCAGCCGCGGCAGCGGGCAGCACACAGATGCTCTGGCTTTGCGCGGCAACCGGGCACGCCGCGGTGAACACCCCCAGGTGATCCCGCAGGGTGATGCCCCGCACCGCAATGCTCCACACGCCGCTTTTGCCTGCGTTTAGGGTAATGCGCTGTTCGGCGCTCTCCTTGCCGCCCAGCATGGCGGCGCAGCGCAGGGTGATCTGCCCCCCGCCCCATTCATCGGCGGCATTCAGCAGCACCACAAGCGCAGGGATGGGCAACCGGCTGCGGTTGCGCAGCCGAACCGTCAGGGTAAAATCTTCGCCCTGTATCACGGGTTTGTCCGGCACCAGCAACTCTGCCGTTACCTGCCTGCGCAGATAGGCGGCGTCCAGCCGCAGCAGCACCAGAAGCGCCAGCGCAAACGCTAACAGGAACACCGCCAGCGGTGCCTGGGTGATGAGCGCCGCGGCCAGCAGCACCAAAAGCACCAGCGCCCGGCCCAGCTTACCTGCCATGGCGGTCAGCCTTTTCGGGGCGGGGGCGCGGCACGGTACGCAGCAGGTCCTGCATTACGCTGTCCACCGTTTCGCCGCCTGCGCGGGCCTGGTCGTTCAGCACCAGGCGGTGGCGGGCAACCGCATCAAACACAGCGGTCACGTCCTGCGGGGCAACAAAATCCCGCCCCGCCAGGTACGCCGCCGCGCGCGTCATGCTGGCCAGCGCCAGGGTGGCACGGGGGCTTAACCCCACGGCCAGGCGCGGGTCCTTGCGGCTGGCCTGGGCCAGCGCCACAATGTAACGGTACATCAGCTCATGCACAAATACCGTGCTGACCTCCTGCTGCATGGCAAGCAGATCCGCCTGACCGGCAACGGGGCGCACACGGTCCAGCAGGCGGCCTTTGCTCTGCCCGGCCAAAATTGCCAGCTCCGCTTCCTCATCGGGGTAGCCCATTACGGCGCAGACCATGAAACGGTCCAGCTGAGACTGCGGCAGCATCTGCGTGCCGGCGGCGCCGATGGGGTTCTCGGTTGCAATTACGGTAAAGGGTGCGGGCACCGGGCGGGTAACGCCATCCACCGTCACCGTGCCTTCTTCCATCACTTCCAACAAAGCCGACTGCGTGCGGGAGGAGGTACGGTTGATCTCATCGCCCAAAAACAGGTTGCACATCACCGCACCGGCGTGGTACACAAACTTGCCGGTCTCTTTCTGGTAGACCGAAAATCCCACCAAATCGGACGGCAGAACATCCGGCGTAAACTGCACGCGGCTTTCTTTCAGGTCCAGCGCGCGGGCAAAGGCCAGCGCCAGCGTGGTTTTGCCCACGCCGGGAATATCCTCGATCAGCACATGGCCGCCCGCCAGCATGGCCATCCAGATGGTGTTTACCGTTTGCTGTTTGCCCTGCACGGCCTTGTTTACTTCGGCCGTAACGGCGGCGGCCTGCTGTGTGTACTGCATGGTTAATCCTCCCGGTGTTTTTTCCATATCACCATAATGCCAACGGCTGCGGCAATAACCACCAGCCCGGCCCACAGTGCGTTGTTTTCCAGCCAGATCATGGTATTGGAGATCGCGCTCCCCTCGGATTCCGCGCTGCCCTCCCCCGGCAATGGGGTCAGGGCCTGGGGGGCCACTTCGGCAATGGAACTGCCGCCGGCATCCTCCACGGTCACCTGGCGCGGCGTTTCGTCCCAGGTAGCGGCGCTTTCCTGCAAATCCTCCTCTTTGGTGGTGTCCGCAGCGGCGGTGTCGTGCTCCGCAATTACCAGGTAGCGCTGGCTGTTGCGGGTGTAGGGGTGGCAGGTGGAAAGGGTCAGCAGGTCCCGCCCCGGCTGGATCAGCACGGCGTTGATATCGCTGGGGTCAATAATTTTCAGCTCGCTCACGCGGTAAATCAGCGTTTCCCACGGGGTGGTCAGCTGGATCTTGTCCCCCACCTGGATCTGCTGCACGTTGCGCAGCATTTCCGCGCCATAATAGCCGCGGTGGGCGGCAATCACGGTGTTGGTGTTTTCGCCGCCCAGCGGCATCGAGGTCTGGCCCAGCAGCGCCGCGCCTTTGGCCAGGTTTTCGCGGCTGGCGCCCAGGTAAACGGGCAGTTCCAGGTTCAGGCGCGGGATCCACAGCACAGCCAGCACATCATCGTCATAGCCATAGGCAGCAAGGTCCAGCGGGGCTTCCTCGTAGGCAAACGGGTCGGTCAGGCCGCTTTGGCCCCCGGCGTAAATTTCCGCGTTATAATCCTGCATCGCGGCGTACAGTTCAGGGTAGGCGCGTTCCGGCTCCGGGGGTTCGGCTGTGGTTTCCTCTGCCGCGGGGGCGGTGGGCTGGGCTTCGGCGCGGGCCGCAAACTGCGCAGCGGTTTTGGCGTTGCGGGTGCTGGTCCACCACTGGGCGGCGGTGGGCTGTATCAACAGCGCCAGCCCCAGCAAAATGGCCAGCCAGGCCAGAATTTTAGCAATCAGCCGTCCCATTTAGTCATCCTCCTCGCGCTTTTTGCAGCGGTGCAGCAGCAAAAGCAGCAGCAGCGCTTCGCCGCCAATCACAATGCTGCCCGTTACCGCGATCCACGGCCAGGCATCCACCACGCGCTTGACCACCGTTCCGGTGCGCAGCGCCTGATACTGCACGGCCTGCGGGGTGTTGGTTTCTTCCTCTCCATTATAAGGGATGCGGGTGCCGCGCACAAGCATGCGGTGGGTGTTGATGGCATACGGCGTGCAGGTAACAAGGGTGCAGTAATCCTGCCCCGCGGTGATTTCCAGATCCTCGGTGTGCTCCGGTTCCACCACTTTGATTTGATCCACCTGGTACGCCAGCGTTTCATCCAGAATATGCAGGTAGAAACAGTCGCCCTCTTCCAGCTTGTCCAGGTCGGTGAACAGCACGGCTTCGGGCAGGCCGCGGTGGCCGGTCAGCACGCTGTGGGTGCTTTCGCCGCCAAGGGGGTAGCTGGAGCCTTCCAGATGGCCGACGCCCTTTTGCAGCACATCATCGCTGGTGCCTTCGTAAATGGGCAGGTTGACGTCAATTTTCGGGATGGTGATATACCCCAGGCTTTCGCCCACATCCACAAGGTCCACATAGCTGGTGCCGGTATCCTCCGCTTCGCCTGCGGCATCGCGCTCCACGGCGCTGTCCAGCTGCTGGTTATAGCGGCGGGCGGCCTCCTTGGCGGCGTCCAGTTTTTCGGTATCCATGCTTTTTACGGTATCATCGTAATTTTGGATCGCTTCGCTGGCGTGGCGCTGCGCCACCGCGTTGCTGATAACCGGGTACGATGCCACCCCAATGCCGGACAGGATCATCAAGGCCGCAAAGCCGACTTTTAGTTTTGTTGTGGTATCCATAGCGTCACCGCGAACCTTTCCGTGAGAGGGTTGAAGTTGGGATCTGATGCAATTAAGAATTAAGAATTAAGAATTAGCAATGAGGAATTGGAGGCAGACGAAAGAATAAATAATAAAGAATCATGAATCATTGTGGTGGACCGCGGTGCATTTGCGCCGCAAACATTGCAAATCATTTGTAGGGGCCGATGCCCGCCATCGGCCCGTTGGCGGGCCTTGCCATATTTATTTTTAGGTTCTGCACGCGAGATATTGGCGCCCCTTGAGGGGAGCTGGACGCGGAGCGGCCTGAGGGGTGGCTCCCCGCCACAAACCTAACCCATGGGGTGGTTCCCCACGCAGGGCCTAAAAATCAACCGAACAACGGCCATGTACACCCAAAAAAATTTATTCCCCAATAACCCACCATAGGGGGAGGGCCAAACCCGGCCCTCCCCCTGTGTATGATGGATTATCCCTCTATACCCTATTGGTGAATTGTAAAATTGTTTTGCCTTGCGGCGGGCGCATCAGGCGCGGTTTTTCTTTTTCAGGCTCAGCAGCACGCCAACACCGGCCACAACCAGCAGCACGCCAATGCCGCTGAACAGCAGGGTGCCGAAACCACCGGTGGTGGGCAGGTCGAAGCCCTTGCGGTTGACAACGGTAATTGTATACTCCGTTTTACCACCTTCATCGCCACCGCTAAAAGTAGTGTTTTTCTTATCAACCGTATGCTTCAGCATGTTGCCGTTATCATCATAAATGTACGTCTCAACCCATTCCGTCTTTGCCTGAATGCTCAAGGTAACTTTGACAGGAGCTTTCAGCAGGTTATAACCAGAGGCAGTCTTGGTTTCAACCAGGTAATACTCACCGTTTGCCAGGCCGCCCTGTTCCACATAGCCATTAGCATCAGTTTTCAGCGGCTCTTTATTGACCTTGGTCCACTTTTTAGTGGGATCCAGGCCCAAAGCTTTTGCAGCATCGCCAGTTACAGTGCCGCTCTCATCTTCTTTGTACAGGTCAAACTCTACGTTCTCAAGTCCCTTTTGGGTATCGTCTGCAATTTTATTCACTTTTACTTTGAAAGTGTAAACAAAGGTACTATCATGGATTTCTTTCTTATCACCTTCCGTCGGGTTGCCGTCGCCGTCTACACCAATGTTGTTGCTATAAACGAGAGAAACGTCATTCCGGTTGCCTGCGCCCGTCTGGTCAGCAGTGCTCAGCAAAGTTGCAGTGTAGTTGATAATAATCTTTTGGCCGGCATACTCTGCCATGTCGGCAGGCTTAAATGTAATTTTAAATCCATTTTCAGGAACATCCTCGCCCTCGGTAGCGATGGCATATACGTCCGCACTCACAGCAGCACCATTGCATGTCAATGTCGCATCTTCATTATACTTCAAATGATTGGGCGTATCGCTTACGGTAAAGGTCGTCAGCTTGGTAATGTTCTCCGGAACCGTTACCGTGATCTGGTAAGGAACCTTGTCGCCAACGCTGTAGTCTGCTTCGGTCTTGGGAGAACTGTCTTTAATTACATTCTTTTCAACATCCGGGCTTTCATTGATAACAGGAATAGAAACCCCTGCGGATTCTTTGTCCTTGTACTTGATTTTGCCTTCCTTGGTTACTTCGAATTCAATGGGGGTCTGGTCAATAATGTAGGTGTTATTTTCTTTAATCGACTGCTCGATAAAGCGATACTTGCCCTGAGACAGGCCGCTTACGGAAATTTCACCGTTTGTATCGGTTGTCAGATTGAACTCTTTGCCATCCTTATCACTGGCTGTTACAAGGTTCCACTTACCGTCAGTCTCATTCCACTTTTCCAGCGTGAAGGTTACACCACTGAGTTTGCTTGGCGTACCAGAGCCAACACGTCCGGTTTTAACAATCTTCACTTCGCCATAAGTTGTACCGTTTTTCGGATAAACATGGATATCGTACAGCCACTCGCTGGGATTGCTTGCTTTCGTCATAGGAACCGATACCAGGAACGGCTTCACCGGGCTTGTAACCTTATCCGGGGTATCGGTCTCAACAACTACATACAAACCAAGCGGGAGATCGGTAAAACTGGCAATGCCGTCTGCGCCAGTCGTTTTTGTAGCGACCGCAGCGGAATAGGTCTTACCGGATTTAATCGCATCCCCGGCTTCGTTCAGGTATGTATCGACTGTAACCTTTTCTTTGCCATTCGTACCGTCATAGTAATTTTGGAGCTCGGCACGGTCCATAACCTGATAAATGCTGAACGTTGCACCCTTCAATGCTGTAGCACCCTCGGGGAGTTTATCTACATCGTTCTCTTCACCAGTGCTGTTCGGCTTTACCTGGCCATTGTACTCATACTTATGAATCGTAATGGAACCGGTCTCCTGCGTCCAAACATCCTGTGGTGGCGTTGTTGCCGGTGTTTCACCGTTGTCCGCTGCCATTGCTGGCATGGCGCACAGGCTGAGGGCCAGAGCGGCGCTCAACAGGCCTGTGAGAAAACGTTTTGCTTTTTTCATTTCAGTACCTCTTCTCTTAAAAAAGTCATCATCGGATGGGCGGCAAAGCCGCCCGGCTTAAGGGTTCTGCATCAGCACGGCGTGCAGTGCGGGGCGCCGCAGCGGGGAAACGCTGCCGCGCTGCCCGCACTGTGCCGTAAAGAAAAAAGGAAGGGAAAACCGGGCCGCTTGCCCACTTGGCTTAAGGTGCATCTGAAACCAAAGGAAATAACGGATATTTCGCAGCCACAAGCAGGATGTAAGGCAAAGAGCCGCCGGAATCCTTTCCGGATCCCAAGGCTTTTTAACACAAAATCCGGCTGCGCTTATAGAAACAGGCGATATTTTCAGCTTTTCAGTTATACCCCGGCTTATGGCTGCGCCCTGCCGTAAAACGGGCGCGCACTGGCGGGCAGGCCCTGTACCCTGGGGGTTGCTGGGTTTCCGGGGGATGGTTAATGTCGCCGGCCCCCTTTCCTGTTGTAGCGGAATGTGAATATCAACAGCCCTGCCACCGCCAGCGGCATGCCGATCAGCAGCCACAGGCTTGGCGCGTCTGCACCCGTGTGGGGCAGCTCAGGCGTTTTACGGTTCAGAACGGTAAGGGTAACTGTGTAGCCGCTGGCTGCATCGCCCGTTGCGTTTTTGGCGGTGCCATCGTCTATCTTGTACTTGCCGTCTTGGGTAAATTCGATATCAATCGACTTGGACAACAGGTTGTACCCCGGGTGTGCCTTGGTTTCTGTCAGCCGGTATCTGCCGGGTTCCAGATTTTTGAACGGGTTATTTGTAATCTCGCCGTCCGTTCCGGTTATACCGGTCAAATAATTTTTGTTGTTGCTACTGAATTTGTAGCCAGTATCAACCGTATACTGCGTTTTTCCTTCGGTTGTTTTTTCGGCTCTCAGCTTTTCCAGCTTGAACTCAACATCTTTCAAGAATACTTCTTTGTTATTTTCGCCTTTTTCCGCGTCCTTCTTGATGATATTCAGTCCAAACTTCGGGTTCTGCAGCTTGTTGGTCAGCTCAATCTTGCCGCTGCCGCCGGTGATGGTTCCATCGGGGGTTACTGTGGCTGTATTGCCTGTTGAGCTGCCCGCGTTGTTCGTTTCGCTTTTTGGTGTTGCTTTAGCCTTTACAACATACGTATTGCCGTTAATCGTAATGGTTCCGTCTTCCGCTGCCGGGGTAAAGCTGCCATCCTTTACCGTACCTTCCACAATGCGGTAAATATAGTTATTATCCGCACTGCCGTTAATCGGGTACTGATCCAGATTGCTAAAGGTATACTTCCAGCCGTTATCACCGCGTTTAATGATAACATAGTTTGGGTCTGGGCTGGTTGTGGTCGGGTACTTTACCGGTTCCCAGTTTGTATAGCCTGTGCCGTTTTTCAGGCGGCGCTGGAGCTGGATGTGGATTTCATCCGGCTGATTCGCAGTGCCAATTTCCGTACCATCTGCATCTTCCCAGAGCTTGTTGAACTCAATGTTGATCAGTGTGCGCTTGGTGTTGGTAAAGATTGCGGTAAGTTTCGGATCTTTGCTCTCCTCAATCACGCCTTCCACCATGGTGTTGTTCTTGATCACATGGGCGGAATTGCAACCAGGCGGAACGGTTACGCTTTGCAGTCTGGAACTACCATCTTCCGGTGCAACTTCCTCGATGGTATAGCGGGTGCCAACGGGGATGCCGGTGATGGTCGCGGTGTGGTCGCCGGAGGTGCTCATATCAATCGTAACGATTTTTTCGATGGACTTTTCTTCCAGACCCTCACCGCCAACATCATTAAAGGTAACTTTGAAGGTGTAGGTGCCCTTAATAGTATTTTCCTCACCAGCTGCGGCCTTCTTTTGGATTTTCAGCCCGCCGGTTTTGACGGTGTTGACGTATTCTACCTTTAGCTTTGTCAGCGTGGAGCTTTTTTCGTCCGGGTCCTTATAGGAGCGGAAGACGATGGTGTCGGCGGAGGGTTTGTTTCCGTCATACTTGTTCTGCTCTTCTGCTCCCTTTTTTTCCGTTCGGCCATCATTGGGGCCGCTTCCCTTCTGCTCGATTAACGAAGGTGTTGGACTAGGAAGACTTACGCTGTCACCTTTGCTCATCGAAGTAACCTTCTGCCCGTTCTCGTACACCGTCCATGTGGTGTCGTACAGGTTTTCGTTCAGTTCCTCTTTGAGCGAAATGTAGCTGCCGCGGCGGAACTGGTCGCTGAAGGTAACGGTTTCTCCATCTTCCAGAACAAAGCGTCCGTCACCGTCCACCAACTGGGTTTCGTTGTCCATGGTGGAGGTGTACTGTGCGTTTTCGGCGTTTTGCAAATGACCGCTTGTGGCGGAGCCGTAATCCGGGATGTCCTCCTGATCGGTTGTAAAGCCGGTCATCTTACTTGGCACCGCTTTGGGAATGAAGGTAAAGTTCCTGAAATAGATGTGGCGGTTATAGTTATCGCCCACGCGGATGGTTGTAACATTGCCGCTAAATTTGCCCTTCTCTTTCATCTTGTGCAGGTCCAGCTTTACGGTGACCCATTGGTCTGGCTTCACTTCGACCGAGCCATACGTTGCGCCGTTAATGCCTGATGTGTCAAGGCTGCCTTTTTGGACGCCGTTTTCATCCAGCAGTTCCAGATACAGGTTGTTGAGGGAAAGTCCATCACCATCTTTTTGGGAAACGTAAACCTGGAACGTAAGGAAGCGCATTTTTTCGATATTGATGGGGTTATTCAGCGTCAGGATGCCACGACGTTTATCACGCGCTGCACTGACGGGTTCCGTATCCATATAGCGTGCGTACCAGTGAAGGACCTGTTTGGTATCCGTCTTGGAATCTGGATTGGGGTTATCAGCCAACTCGAAAATGTAGTCACCTTTGTTTGATTCGGTTGGTTTGGTTGCGGGTTTAATCTCGTTAACATCCGCAGTCAAATCCACCTCTTTGGACGGAGTTCCGCTTTCATCCGGGCCAGCTGCATCTTTTGTTCCATAATGGGTTGCCTGGTTCTTGATGGTGAAGTTGAAGATTTTCTGGTTTTTAAAGCAGTTTTTGAAATCATCGTCAGTAACGTTGGTCAGATCGACTTCTTTTTGAACCTGCAGCTCGTTATTATCCGGGAAGTTGAACGCCACCGCCATGTTGGACTCCCACATACCGCGTTCCATATAGTACATGGTAAGGGTGTGCTTTTGGCCTTTGGCGAGGTCATTAAGAGTAGTGCCTTGCGCGTAGAAAGAGATGGGTTCACCATTATATGTTACGGTCTTGACAGCGGGATTGACATTTTTTTCATCTTTATCTGACTTATCTGACGTTCCGCCTTTTTTGACCTTACTGACATAGGCTGTTACACTATTATTCTTTTCATCTGCCTTGCCAAATTCCAGCAGGCCGGAAACCTTACCATGGGCGCCGCCAACGTCAAGCGCCAGCTTGCCATCAATGAATACCCAAACGTCATCGTCACCGGAGAAGAAGAACTTGATGCTGGTTCTTCCCTTTGTTCCATCTGCCTTCTTTGTTTCAACTTTGCCGTCATCCGTCAGGGTAAAATCCATCTGCAGCTTGGTGCCAAAGCCGTAATTGTAGGTAGAAGCCCGGCCCACAGTTGCGGTTTCGTTGAACGGGAAGTAGCCATAGGAACTGACGTTCTGTCCATTTTTAGTTATTGTTTTTTGTGCGGAGTCAGAATCAAGATTGCGTGACCGTTCTCGGTTCTCTGTGCTTGATTTCAGGAAATATTGCTTTGTATCGGAATCCTGCTTCAAGTACAGGGTCGTATCCTGGCTGTCAAAGTACCAGTAATCAACGCCCTTATCCTCATCAAAAATCTGTTTCTTGGTAAAGGGGAACGCAACATTATTGTACACATCGCCAAGCTTTGCGTTTTTGCTGTTGGTGCCGCTCAGGAACTCTTTGTTGAAGTGCGGTTCTACTACTTTTGTATCCTCCTTTGTATCCTTCAGCAGCGGTTCACCTGTTGCATCACTTGTGGAGGTATGATCTTGGACCAGGCCTTGGTAGGCATAGTCATAACGTGTACCACTTCCATCTTCATTGATTGTGGAGTTATTGATTGCCATGAATCTTCGTAAATTAAATCCAAAAAGATTCAATTCGCTGCTGATCGTTTCAAACTTAATTCCCCAGTCTGAATAAGTAGGTTGGAAATGACCGGTATAAATCGGATATTGCGCATTGCAGTTACTGTAATAATCACTTAATGCTCTGTCAAATTGGCGGAACACGACCCAGCTTCTTTGACTTGCAAAGCCGCCTCCTTTTCCCGGTGTATAATATTCACTATTATACTTATCTCTATTATTCCCATTTAGTTCATAGTCTGTATAATAGTCATACAATGTGCTGGATACATACTTGGTATTTGCTTCTTCTTTGAATGTTGCCTTACGAATATCTACAACATCATCCGTCAGTTTCTTGCCTTCTTTGGCATCACGCAGGGTACCTTTTTCAGCCCAGTAGCCTCCGCGGTTGCCACCGTTATAAATTACATCATCGCTGGCATCCGCAAAGAAACACGGTTCGGAAAGGTCGGCTGGGATGTCCATCATGTCCGTACCATCACCGTTATCGGCTGCTTTTTCGTTCTCAACTGCCCAAGAAGCAAAACGGATTTTTGTATAACCATCCGGCACTTCGCAATACCAGATGTTGGTGTTCTCTAGTCGATTCATCTCCTTTTTTGTTATAGGATCCTTACCATCGCCCGTCAGATAGCACCAAAGCTTACCGTCGTTCGTCGGCATGCCACATCCAATCGCGCCATTATGTGTTTCATTTTTTTCATTCTCATAAGAAAGCCAGGAGAAAGTTGCATCGAAGTAAATAACTTGCTTGCCTTGCTTGCCTTGCGGGGTTCCCCAAGTGGATTGGTTATTTACTTTATAAGTAAAGCAATATTTTTTGCTTGCGTTATAAAGGAATGTATTTCCGTCTGTTCCCTGTTCGTAGAAGTTATAGCTCTCACTTAACGGTTTGCTACCATTTTCGGCAAAGAATTGAACAGAAGAGCAGGCACTTGTAGGAATTTCAAAACCCTGCTTTTTGTCTTTGGCAACATCACCGATCTTTACCGTTTCAGTTTCCGTTGTTTTTTCGGAAGAATCTTGTTCCGTAAATACTGCGGTTACATTTGCCAGGTCAGAATCACTCAGGTTTTCAAAGACCATCTTCTGGCTGCCAAAAGCGGTGTGGCTAGCAGGGTCAGGTAATGCTGATGCATTTGCCCAGTCGGCATCATTCCAAGCTACATCACCATTTTCGCTGTTTGCATCGCCATCATAATATTTGTCATTAAATCCGTCAACTTTTACAAAATGATTTGTCGTATTGTTCTCTTCAGGTGGAGCTGTTACTCTTACTTTATGGTTTTCATCTAAAGTAAACTGCATCCAGACATATCCGCCCCAGGGGCATATCGCGTTGTCGCCATTTGTCAAAATAATTTTATAAATGCGTTGGCCTTTGGAAGTGATTTTGTCGGGAACAAGGGACATTGGCTGTTCGCCAATCTCTCCGTCATGTTCACCGCCGCCATTTCCGCGCTGTGCATTAAAGGTAATTTTAGAATTTCTTGTTACTTCCCAACTGCTCGGGACTGCAAAGTAAACGGTAAACTGATTAGATTGTGTGCTAACCTTCAGCGCCCTATCCATATCTTCCGCTTCCTCGGCGTCCATCTCCGGCTGTTCGGTCGGTTCCGGGGTGGCGGTGGGGGTCACGGTCGGCACAGGGGTGGCCGTTGCGGTGGCTGCCGGTTCCGGGGTCGGGGTAGGTTCTGCCGTGGGCTCCGGCGTTTCGGTCGGGGCGGGCTGCTCCGGCTCGGCGCTTTGTTCCGGTTCCGGGGTGGCGGCATCCGGCACCGGGGTGGCGGCGTTCTGCTCCGGCGGAACGGTATCCTCCCCGGAGGCCGTTCCCTGCTCATCCTCCAGCAGCTCTACTTCGCCAGGTGCGTCGGGCAGAGGATCCTCCTCGGCGTATACAGGCAGGGCCATTGCCATAACCAGGCAAGCGGTGACAAGCAGCGCTGTCAGCCGGCGCGCCCAACCTGTTGTGTTGTTTCCTGTTCTATTCAATCTGCTCACCCGCCTTTCGCGCTGGCTTGATGGAAGCACATTGTTCCACAGGGGATCCCTGTGGAACAGTAAAAGAAGCTGGCTTCTTTTTCTTGCGCAACCGTTGCCATGTTGTTTTCAAAAAAAACCGCATCGAGTTTTCTCATTGCGCATTTACTTTTTATTGTTAAAATATAGCACCTTTACACCAGAAAGGCAATACAATCCACGCAAATTCCTGTTTTTCAGCATTTTTACTGATTGCGCTTTCCTCCGATTATACAATATGTTCAAAGCCTTTGTATAATTTATTTCTAATTTTCTTTTTGGCAGCGGTCATTTTATATACTTTGACCGCGCGTTTTATGATCCTCTGCGCACGCAGAGCGCAACTTTGCAGCAAAATTTGCCTTTTTTGTTGCGTTTCCCTGTTTTTGCGCAATTATTTGTTTCGCATGCGCCTGTTTGCGGCGGGGCCTGGCGGCTGGGTGGGCGCCTTGTGGGAGGGATGGCAGGTTTGCGGCGCACGGTTCCCGTTTTTTTGCGGCGCGATGGGTACACCGCGCCCCTGCAAACGGTTTGCGGTGTTTGCGGCGGCGGGTGTGTGTTTGGTGGATTGCATGCCCGCCAACGGGACGCCGTTCTCCCTTTACAACGGGGTGCGGGTTTGCTGCAGATATGCCATTCGCTTTTTTGTCCCCCCTGCCCCGCCCCTGATTCCCGGTTCCCCATTGCCGATCTCTATTTGCGCCAGCTCCTGAGGTGCATCTGAGAGCAACGAAAATAGCGGATCTTTCGCAAGCACAAAATCCGGCTGCGTTTACTGAAACAGACGAGCTTTTTGACGTTTCAGATAGATCCCAGCTCCCAGCTTTCAATCTATCCTGTGTAAACTGCAACCCCTCACGCGCCATTCTGTGCGGCACTTACCTTATAATAAGGGGGTGCTGCCCTGTGTAAATTTGCAACTGATCTATTTGAAGCAGCTGTGAGCTGTTGCAATTTTGCACAGGGTATTGCCCGCATTCTGTGCCGAACATTCCCGAAACGTGTTGGAAAAACGCACAGGATTGCCTTGTTTCCCTATACCGCTTACCGTTGGAAAAACGCACAGGTTACCCCCGGAACAGTTGCAATTTTACACAGGGTATTCCCGCTCCCCTGCCCCGCCGTGACCCGCGTACCTGTTGGAAAACCACACAGGATAGGCCCGTTCCCCGTGTTGCAATTTACACAGGTCTGGTTGTTTTTGGCTTATTTGCAACTTTACGCAGGTTGCTTTCCGCACAGGAAAGTGGTGGTGGAATGCACAGGCTGCAATTGGTTGAACACACAGGTTTGCGTTGTTAAATTACACAGGCTCTACCTATTACTAATATAAAACTAAACATCTAAGCTGTAATAACAACCAGAGGTAAGCCGGGAGATGGGGGAGAACGGGAAAAAAATTGGTGTTGCCATTCCATCAGGTTACAGAACCCTGAAACAGCAGGACAGAAAAGCACAATAAAATCCTGTGTAACCTGCACCCGGGCTGCAACCACCACAGGATATATGGCAAACCACAACGCGGGTGTTGCATTTTGCACAGGGTAATGGCGGTGAAACCCTGTGTAAATTTGCAATTCTTGCGCTGGAAAACAGGATGTGCTATAATATCTAACATGATGTGCGTGACCACCCAGGATACAGCAACCGATACAGGAGGCCCCTGCTTATGGCGGCAAGTAAACAGAAAAAAGATGATCCGTTTGTCGTTACGTTTGAAGAACGCGGGGACCAGACCATCGTTCGCAAATCCAATGACCTTGTACAGATGACGCGCAACAACCTGACGCTGAGCCAGCAGCGCCTGATGCTGCATATTTTTTCGATGATTAAGCCGGAGGATACGGACCTGCCCTCTTATGAGCTGAGCATTTATGATTTTATCAAGATGACCGGCATGGACCCGCACAGCGGGGCGCTGTACAAGCAGGTGCGCAAAAATATTGAGGAGCTGGCCAACGCGCCCATCCAGTGGATCAAGAATAACGGAACTTCCACGGTGGAAACATTCCGCTGGATCGATAAAGTGCGCATTGATGAGGGCCGCGCGCGCATGACCATCACGCTGGATCCGGTGCTGAAACCGCACCTGGTGCAGCTGAAAACCCTGTATACCACCATGGATGTGACCTACACCATGCTGATGCGGTCCACCTATTCCATCCGCATTTACGAGCTGTGCAAGAGCTACCAGAGCCTGTACCTGAAAAAGAAAGCGGCCGGGGAACCGCTGGTATGGAACCTGAGCATGCTGTATGAACAGCTTTCGTATACGGCCAACCGATGGTCGGATTTCCGCCGCCTGGCACTGGAAAAGGCAAAGGCGGAAATTAACGAAAAGACGGATATTATTTTTAATTACGATGTGTACGAAAAAAAGGGGCAGAAGGTTCTTTCGCTGGTGGTAACGATTGACCCGGTGGATGATGCCGCCGCACAGGCCAACCTGGACAGCATCAACAGCACAGTGCGCAAAAAGAGCAAAAAGAAGGGCCGCCCCACCGTGGCGATTGAGGATTCGCTGCTGGATGACCCCAGCGTGATCACCTTTGATTATGTTTCGGCACCGGAAACGACGATCCCCTATTCCTTTGGACGCCACCGCACCGAACTGCGGGAGGAAATTGTTGTGAAAGCGCGCATGGATCAGCTGCGCGCGGAGATTACGCCCGAAGAGCTGCACGCGGTGGAAGTGATCATTGATGTGTTGGCAGATGCCTGCTGCACCATCCAGGCAGGCGATGGCGAGCAGGACGGCGGCAACAAAACGGTGTTTGGAAAAATGAATGCCATCATCCTGGATTGCGGCGGGCTGACCAGTTGGCTGGCCGGTGTGGCACCCCGCTATGCACAGGAGATCATTCCCCGGTCGCAGACGATGCGCAGCCCGGCGCGGTACCTGAACAAGGTGCTGCGCGAGGATATGGATAACTATCGCATTTATATTTTCCGCAAGGCAAAGCCGGCAGCAGAACCCAAAGAGGAGCTGTTGGAAGCGGAGTACCATGTGATGGACGAGCCGGTGCAGCAAACGATGCCGGAGCCTGAGCCGCCCAAGGTAGAGCTGATTCCCGAAACGATTGTAAAACGGCAGGATATGCGAAAAGAGTTTGCAAAGTTTGTAGATGATGGATACCTGGAAAAGACGTTGACGAGCGGCCAGCGCGGCGCTTACCACGAAATTTACCGCCACCTGGCAGCGCGGTGCGTGCCATCGCCTTCCAGCCTGCGCAATGGGCTGAAAGACGAAATGCGGCTGCATTACCTAGCCTGCATGAATGAAGTGATTGAAAAGTATGGCAGCCTGACCCCGTTGATGGAAGCTATGGCGCATGAACTGGACTTTGATGTGTTTTGGGCAAAGGCCGCCAAGGACCCTAACGTGAATAACCCGATGGGGCTGTTCTACCACATTATTGAAGAACGCGCGCTGAACCCGATCGGCACCATAATGAACGACCAGGCACAACGGCAGAAGGCTGCCGCCAAGGAAAAAGGTGAAAAAGATAAGTGGCACAACGAAAGCTGGATGGATGCTTTTGAGGAAGATATCCCGGATGACAGCGAAGAGTAATTGAGATGAAGCGGAGCGGAACATCCGGGAGCGCTATAATAATAAGGTAAGCAGCGGCTGGCAGATTGCTGGCCGCTGCTTTTTTGTTGGGGGTGCAGCTGAGAAATGGAAATATCCGGCGTTTTTTGATTTCAGATACATCTTGGAATAATAGGTGAGAATGAAGGTGCGTGAGCGGGAATGCCTGGATGAAGTGAAGAAGGATGGGAAGGAAAAGCGGCAGAGAAAATGCGTGAACAGCAACGAAGAGATGTCTGCATAATATTCGTCAAAATATCCGTTGACACACGCGAAGCATATGATATAATAGAAACTATAACAGCAACGAAGAGATGCCGCACGGCATGAGGTGCCCGTTTTTGCAACCCGCGGTTAGATTAAGATACCGGCGTGCGGTACCGCAAAAGAACCGAACAAAAGGCAAAGATTAACCGACAGCAACGAAGAGATGCCTACACAAAGGCGCTCGCAAGGAGGAAAACAATGGGATATTGTATCTCAGTCTGCATTGAAAAAGGCGGCGTGGGAAAAACCGTTACCGTCTGCAACCTGGCGGCGCTGATGGCGCAGGACGGCAAGCGGGTGCTTGTTGTGGATATGGATGCCCAGGGCAACTGTACCTATACCCTGACGGGCGCCCGTGTAACCGATAATACTTTTGACCGCGCTGGCGTGTATGATATGTTCCGTGCCTATGGCATCAGCGGCACGCAGAACTATATTTCCCGCACGCAGTTTGATAATATTGATATAATTCCGGCAAATGGCAACACCCCAATGGCGGCCAAGCAGCTGCAAATCCTGGAACAGTCCGAAAGCACCAGTATCAATATGTTTTTGGCCATGTGCCTGGCACAGGTTGCCGGCGAATACGACTTTATTTTGATCGATACCCCGCCGTCCCGCGATGTAATGGTGACCAACGCCCTGATGGCCAGTGACTTTGTGCTGATCCCCTGCGTGTGCGATGACTACAGCCGTGACAGTGTGTACCGCACTGTGGCCATGTGCCAGCAGTTGGAGCACGATGAGGGCGAAAAAATTGATGTTTTGGGCATTATCCTGACTATGGTGGAAAAAACTGCCCTGACCGAAGTGATCCGCAATGAACTGCGGGAAAGCCAGCTGGGCAGTAAGCTGTTTGCTGCCGAAATCCGTAAGGGACAGGCTGTAAAGGATAGCACCCGCCTTGGTGCGCCGGTTGTGCTATGTGCACGCAGCAGCAACCCGGCAAAGGATTATGCAAAGGTGTATGCCGAGCTGAAAACGCGCGTTGAACAGGAGGCAGAGTGATGGCAAGCAAACTGGACCGACTGCAGAAGAAAGGCTTTAAAGTAAACGAAGCAGCGTTAAGTAAGATCGCACGCGGCGACCAGGAGCCGGGCGGTGAATACAGCGAGATCAATATCAATGATATTGAAGAAAACCCGGATAATGCCCTTTACCGTGAGCTGGATACCGAGGAAGATATTGCGCTGCTGGCCGATGATATCCGCCGCGCGGGGCTGCTGCACAACCTGGTTGTGTTCCCTAAGACCGGTGTTGGCGGAAAATATGTGCTGCTTTCCGGCGAGCGCCGCCTGCGTGCGCTGCGCCTGTTGGTGGAGCAGGATAAACGCGAGCAGGAAGAAAAGCAGCTGCCCAACCGCATGAGTGAATGGCAGAAAGTGCAGTGCAAAGTGGTGCGCAATTTGACGGAAAACGAAAAAGTTGTGTATATTGACAGCGCAAACCTGCAAGTGCGCGGCGGCATCAGCAATGAACGTGTGATGCGCCAGGCGGCGGCGCGTTTTGTGGAAAACCTGCAAAAAGCACCGTATAACCTGAGCGCAGCGGAAGCGAAAAAAGCGCTGAAAGAGGTCAGCCCGCTGAATTCCCGCACGATTGATAAGGCGCTTTCGATTCAGAATGATCTCAACCCTGATCTGCGCCGCTTGCTGGATGAGGAATTCCTGAACCGAGCCGAGTGCGAAACCTATCTCCGCTTGACCCTGGAAGAACAGGCCCGTGCAGCCGCAGTGTTTTTGAAAATCGCAGCCCTTGACCCACGCAGCCATGAGCGCCGCGCCATTAAGGACGCATTGACCACCGCCATGTTGGATGTAGCAGTGGAACGCCGCAGCATGCAGGAGCGCGAGAGCGTATTTGCAGCAGCGTTGCAAAATGCACAGGATGCAATCGGTCAGGCCAAGACGCAGGAAAACAAGGCGGCGGCAGTAGATAAAGACCACAACTTTATTTCGGCCAAGCTGCCTACCACGGCCCGCAAACTGCGTAAAATTGCAGCGGCAAAAAATATTGAAGCTAAGATCCGCAGTTATACGGCAGAGGACCGCAAAGCAATGTCGGACCAGATGCAGGAGCTGATTGCGGCAGCGCAGGAGCTGAAAGCACTGATTGATGCTGTGGAATAATCCAGATCCACGAAAGCAGAAAACAACAAAAATCCATGCAAATAGGAATACAGGAATCCACGATATGAAACAGCGAATTGTCATCCGGCTGCACCTGGCTGTGCGGGCAGTGCTGCAAAGCGAAGCGGACTGGCGCGGCACGCGGCTGGGCACCCTGACATCGGAGCTGATCCATGAACAGGCTGCGAAAGCGCGCCTGTGCGGGGTGCAGAATTACGAGTTGAACCCCGTCAGCAGCCGCTATGTTCCCGTTACAAACGGGACAAAATATAAGCAGACATCTGGCCTGGAGCAGATCTCCATCTATCTGAACGATGAGGATATGCAAACCCTGAAAGAGCTGGCACTGGCCAACGATAGTGTGCGTGTGATCAACGGCAGGCAGGCAATCACCTACCGATATGTTGTTCCCGGAATGCTGCTGAACGACCCGGTGTTTACGGGGCTGACAGAGCAGAACAGCACGGCAGGGTAAGCACTTCAAAATCTTGAATAAATTAAAGGCGGCACCGCGTTTTTTGAAAGACGCGGTGCCGTTTTGTATGCAAAGCAGCCTGAAAATACTACAAAACATAAACCTGTGCGAAGTTACAACAAAACGGATAGAAGATGAGAATAGGAAAAAAGGGAGAAATATGTTGGAATTTTACACAGGTTTACAGAGCAAAACATGAGGAAAAGCGCGATGCAACGTTTGCGAGATAAAGCGGATTTTGGGTGAATCAGGTGCGGGGAACCAAAAAAGAGGGGAAACCTGTGTAAATAGCAACAATCTGCAGGGTGAATTACCTTTTTATAATACGACAGGGATAGTAATACCCTGTGTAAAGATGCAACACTGTACGCTGCGAAAGGGAAGAGTTGCAATTTTACACAGGGTATTGTTTATTCTGTCAGGCGGAGTAGAAGGAAAACATTAAAAACAAAATGGCATATATGAGCCGTATTATACGATTTGGAATTAAAACAGCCGACCAAACGATGGGATTTGGCGGGATAGGGAGAAAGGCGAAAGTTGATATGGAGAGAGCGAGGGCAGAGGTTGGCATGCTGCTTGATAGACAAAAACGTGGAAACGTGATGTGAAATGGCGGGAGTACAACGCTATTTTTGTATTAAACTTATTAAATAATACAATTTGTATTTCTGTACAGAGAATCTCTTTAGAAACCAAGCGGGAATAATTTGACGATTTAAGCAATAGTAGATGGCCTGCAACTTGAGAAAGTATTGGCAACACCGCATAATTCCCGCCTTGCGGCTTAAGCACCGCTCCGGCAGCTGCGG
>OKRV01000612.1_pt1 | contig 24114 bp, 18 predicted proteins | sample 1601201 | NCBI WGS metagenome assembly OKRV01 (sample SAMEA3541540, study PRJEB24748) | human gut metagenome | biome: human gut; feature: human-associated habitat; material: faeces | place: China | collected 2012 | reverse complement strand
AAATTTGCTTCCTTTTCTTTTTTAAGGAGAACTCTATGAATCTATCTTACATAAAAAAACAACTACAATTCTGGGCAGACAAGAAGGATGTACTACACGTAAAAGAATTATTAACGAAAGAAGATCAAATTCTAGTAAAAAGAAAATCAGAAGAACTGATTCAAAACATCTTTACGTTTGATAAACCATGGGACATGGAACGTTGCCAAATTCCTTACAAGCTAGAAACATTAGATTGGAACATACAATTAAACGATGATGAAGAATGGTGCTTCATGCTCAATCGCATGGACTACCTAAACTATCTGGTTCTTTCGGATCATATTGAATATGCCAAAACACTCATTTTAAACTGGATAGAAGCCCATCCAACAATTCAACCAGAACCAAGCACAAGAACACTCGATACAGGCATTCGTTTAATGAACTTCTTTGAAGCCCTACCTTATTTGTACGCAAGCAATTTATTAAGTGATGAAGAAATCACTACAATTGCCAAGTCCATGTTGGATCAGTGTGCGTATTTAAAAGAGCATTACATTCCAAAATACATAACATCAAATTGGGGAAGCATTCAAACATGTGCTATGATCAGCATATTACCTATGATTGAAGAACAAAGTGATATCTATGCTTGGGCATTCAATGAATGGAAAAGGCAAATCCAAGCACAAGTGTATCCAGATGGCATGCATTGGGAACAATCCACGATGTACCATATTGAAGTCTTAAATTACTGCATGAAAGCTATGTATTATTCAGAACAAGAATTGCCACAAATTCATGCTTTGGCTAGAGCCATCTTCTTACAGGCTACCCCTCATAAAGAAATTGAAACATTCGGGGATACAGATCGCAGTAATATTCAAGATGTCATGACACGTGCTAGCTTCTTATTTAATGAACCCACATGGAAATCGATCGCATTTCATACTTTTGACATGGAATCTTTATATACATTAGGAGCTAAAAATGCCAAGATCTATCTAGAAAGTCAAGCCATTGAATCCAACGAACTTCACTTTGATGGAAAAGATAGTGGTATGTATACATCAAGGAGTTCTTGGAAAGAAGATGCCAATTTTACCATGTTTACTAACGGATCATTAGGCAGTGGACATGGACATAGTGATAACTTACACGTATCCATTTACTATAAGGGAAATCCTGTATGTATTGATGCAGGACGTTTAACATATCGTGAAGATCATCCACTAAGAATACATTTAAAATCTATGGCAAGTCATAATGGTGTGATTGTAGATGAACATTGCTCATGTGTACCTAAGGATAGTTGGGGATATGAAGATTTTGGTGTTCCATTAAAGAATTATGTCTATCATAAAGATAGTATTCACTACTATGAAGGAACACTATTAGGTCATGATCCATTGCAGGTTTGGACAAGAAAAATAGTTGTATTAGATGCAGGTGTATGGATGATCGTAGATGAAATAAAAGAAGATGGTAGCCATCATGCTGTTACACGTTTTCATTTAGATCCAGATGCTAGTGATTTAAAAGGTTTAAAGCTTGTATCCAACATTCCATACACAAAGCATATTGAGCCATGTTCCCTTCGTTATAATGAAGAATCAGAACATGATGTTTTGTATTTTGAACAAGATTTCACGAATCATTTCGAACAATGCATTTGTTTTGTGGATAAAGCGATTGAAACAAAAGATGATTTCGTTCTTCAAAACAACGATACAAAACTAGATAATGCGATTGTACACACTAAAAAGTTTATACTTTCAGAAGATGAATTTTATAGTGTAGCCATATTCCATAAGGAAATCTATAAAGGAAAGAAAGTATTATTCTTAGATGGTGAACCATTCCATTGTAAAGTATTTGTCGTACATAAGAAAAAAGATAAAGTAAAAACATATATTGTTCGTGCATAGTAAACGCGTTTGCTAGAAAATGTAATATTTGTTAAAATTAGAGTATTGAAAGGATCCACTTTATGAAAGAAAAAATAACCATTCGTGATATAGCCGAAAGAGCGGGAACATCTAAAACCACTGTCTCTTTTTTTCTAAATGGTAAGACGGACAAAATGTCAGAGGAAACCCAAGCAAGAATTGCTCAAGTCATCAAAGAGACAAACTATCGTCCAAGTATTGCAGCACGCTCTTTAAACGCAAAAGAAACACGTTTAATTGGTGTTATCATTGGAGATATCACCAACACGTTTGCCAATCAAATCGTTAAAGGAATCGATGATTTCGCAAGAGATAATCGTTACCAGTTGATTGTTGGAAACAGTAATTATAATTTTGAAAATGAAAAAGGATACGTCAATCGCATGTTGGCAATGGGAGTTGATGGTTTTATCATCCAGCCATCCAGTCATTTTGCCGAATTAATTCCAAAAATTAAACAAGAAAATAAAGACGTAGTATTTATTGATTCACAAGTTTCTATGGATAAAGAAAAATGGGTCAAGACAAACAACTATGAATCCATATTGAATGTAGGAACACGCCTAATCGATGATGGATATGACGAATTCATTATGATTACGGCGGATCCACATGTATTAAGTACACGTTTAGAGCGTACAACTGGTTTTTTACACGCTTTAGAAACAAAAGGAAAAACATGCAAAACCCACGTTGTAGCAGATGATGTAACAAGCGATGCATTACGTGATCTACTATATAATGAATTACGTTTTGGTGTTCGCTCCCTCATCTTTGTAGCCAACTGCTTCTTATTACCACGTGTCTATTTGGCATTAAAAGATTACCGAAACCTAATGCCAGATACAATTGGATTAATTGGCTTTGACAATACAGAATGGACTAACTTCTCTAGTCCAACTGTCACAACGATCGTACAGCCTGCCTATGATGAAGGCTATCAAGCTGCATCGATCTTAATTGATTCATTAAAAGGAGAAAACAAACAGATTCCAAATCAAATCTTAAAGTGTTCTGTAAACTGGAATGAATCAACCAAACAACACCATTAGAAATAAAAGTGAACCCCAAACTAAAGAGGGTTCACTTTTATTATCTATTCAATTGTGATAATGACTTGTTGATACTTCACTAAACCATAATGTCCATTGGCTTTAGCTTGAACAATAATATGGATTGTATCTCCTTTTTGAGCATCTTTCGGAATCGAAATACAAGCACTATTTTGATTCTGTGTTAGTTTCGCTTCTTTACAACTGCTAGCCTCTTTATAACATCTGTAATTAATAGATGCTTCTGTTTTGTCTGTTGTAAATACATTGGCATGTAACATCAAACAAGAACCAGCTTCAGCTTGAATATCTAAACCTTCTTCAATTGAAAGAACCGGTTTGTGTTCACCGTCCATGTATTTAGGTTTGCTTGCCCAATCAACGCGTGATGCAAAATCTCTTTGAATATCCGCAACATAACACCACATAGATTCTAAAGACTGTTCTTTTCCATCATATCCTGTAAACATATCTTCATCTACAACCCACATATTCAAAATTTCACCTTTTGAATTGATTTGATCATAAACTTTATGATAACGCCCTGAAGCTCCACCATAACTAAAATCTTCTAGTGTTCTTAAACCCCAATCAAATAGACAGAAATAAGTAGGAGAATCTCCTTCCGATAAGAAATCATATTGTTTAGCATCTTTTAAGCCAAGCATACGAGCTCCAAACCATTCTGTGACAATATTAGGATTTGCTCCAAATTGAGAACCCTCAGACTCACCTTCATAATAAGTGCCATCCAGCCAAGTACAATATCCATTTGCTAGCGCACTCTTTCCATTTATGATTTCTTCCTTCATGAATTTCGCTTTTAAGGTATCTTTACTTTCGCATTCAGGCATCATAAACCATAAATATGCATAACTCTTCATTTGCAGACATGTCACAAATTGAATTTGTGGCCACTCTTCTGCAATATAATCTCGGTATGTTGTGTCTTGTTCGCCACAAGCTGTCAAAATCACTTTCTTCGAAATCGATTCATGTAACACATCCCATCCAGGCCTATTTCGATATTCGTCCTGAATATCTTTTAAAGCGCGAGCTATTGTATTCGTTCCTCCCCACACTTGAATATACAAAGGACGAGCATCTTCATCTAGGATTCTATCTTTAATCAAATTTGAGCCTTCAGAAGCATACGACATATCGGAAACACATCCAATATTTCCAATTTTAACAATTGAACGTAAATAGTCTGGAGTTGGATAACCTGGAGAATGTTTCAAAAGATTTGGATAATCCTTTTCATATTCCGCAATTTCTTCCATCATCCAATCTGTACCTGTCCATCTAAAAGGTTCTTCAAAAGATGTTCCCTTTGTAGCGTAGTCTTTACCTTCAATAGGTTTAGCCCCTTTTAATCCTTGCCAATGAAATTTAGAAGATGTTTGAATGATTCCTTGCAACTCTACTTCGTTTGTATAGAAAAGAAAGTGACGTAATGAATTTTGATCATCAACCTCTGCATCCTGCGTAATAATTGTACGAATTTTCATTTTAACACTCCTTTAAAAGCACTTTTATCGCATCATACCAACGATTCATTTTTAGTTTCCATTCAGAAACTGGTAATTGATAACTATAATCCGTATATTCTCTTGAAGAGAATAATTCCTCTTTATTATACAAACCAACTGAAATACCTGCTAAATAAGCAGCTCCAATGGCAGATAATTCCTCTTGTTTAGAAACAGATACAGTTGTTCTAGCCATATCACTTAAAAATTGCATTAAATACGTATTTTTACTTGGACCTCCATCTGCTTTTACTTGATGAATTGCCAATGCACTATCGCTTGCCATTCCATTTAAAATGTCTGTAATTTGATACGCAATACTTTCTACAGCTGCTTTTACCATTTCATTTCTACCCGTTGTGCGACTCATTCCATAGAACATAGCACGCACATCATCGTTCCAATAAGGAGCTGATAAGCCTGAAAAAGCTGGAACCAAAATTGTTTCATCTACTGGGTTTGCTTGTTCCGTACAATAAGATGTTTCACCTGGACTAGAGATCATTTTCAAATCATTGATTAACCAAGTAATTACGGCACCCGCATAATTGATATTTCCTTCAAAAACATATTCTGTCTTCCCATCAATTCTCCACGCAAGTGAAGTAGCCAAACCATTTTGACTCTTTTTATATGCTTCTCCGATATTCATCATAATGGATGAACCCGTCCCTAGAGTTGTCTTTACTTGTCCTTTTTCATGACATCCTTGTCCAAATAATGCTGCATGACTATCCCCTAATACACCATAGATTGGAATTGGAACGTCTAACAAACCTTCAAAATCTGTATAACCAAAGCATGCATTCGAATCACAGACTTCTGGCAAAGACTTTAATGGTATTTCAAACAAATCACAAAGTTTTTGTGACCAACAGCCTTTATGAATGTCAAACAACTGTGTACGTGATGCATTTGATGCATCTGTTTTATAAGATTGTTTATTAGTCAAACAATAAACTAGCCATGTATCAATCGTACCAAAATAGAATGCTTTTGTTGGACATACATTTTCAATTAACCAACGCATTTTAGAAGCAGGAAAATAAGGAGAAAGAGGTAAACCTGTAATATCATAAATTTCTTCTTTATGATCCATATAACGTAATGCAACACCTTTCGCGCGATTACATTGCCAAACAACCGCATCATCATATGGTTTTCCTTTTTCATCCCACATAACTGTTGTTTCTCTTTGATTACTGATGCCTAGAGCACGAATCAAAGTTTTATCAACATGTGTAACACGAATCAATTCTGCAACAGCTTCAATTGTATTGTGATAAATTTCGATTGGATCATGTGACACATACCCTTTTTCATTGATTAACTGTTCGTGTTTTTTATCGACCCTTCTAACAATATTTCCCTTTTCATCAAAAAGAATGGCTTTTGTACTTTGTGTACTTTGATCGATACTAATTACATACCCATTCATAGCGATTCTTCTACAGTTTTCACAATACCCTTCGCATCTAATCCGTAGTACGCAAACATTTCTGTATTTTCGCCTGGTATTAAATGTTCATCTGGTAAGTTCTTTTCGACTAAACGCTTAGGACAATTGCTAGATAACGCTTGCGCAACCGCACTACCAAGACCTCCTTGAGGAGCGTGTTCTTCAATTGAAACAACTAGTTTTACATCTTTTGCCAATTCAACTAAAGTATCCACATCAAATGGTTTAATGCAATACATATCAATCAATCCTGTTGAAATTCCTTTTTCATTCAATGTTTCCATGGCTTCTTTTGCATAAGGAACCATCTCTCCACAGGCAACTAATAACACATCATTTCCTGTACCTAATACATTCGCTTTATCCAATGTAAATTCCATGTTTTCATCATAGATATCTTGAGTTGCACTTCTTGAAACACGAATATAAGCTGGTTTTTTATCTTCTAATAAAGCTTCTACTAATTTTGCTGTTTGGAAACGATCACTCGGATTATACACGCGCATTCCAGTTAAAGCAGACATTGCTGCAAAATCTTGGCATGAGTGGTGAGTCATTCCTAAAGCTCCATAGCTTACTCCCCCTGAAATACCAATCAATGTAACATTTGTATTTGAATATGCAACGTCCACTTTGCATTGTTCATAACTACGCGTTGTTAGAAAGCTTGCAGGTGATGCTGCAAATACTTTTTTTCCACAACTAGCTAACCCTGCCGAAATCCCTACTAAGTCTTGCTCAGCAATTCCTACTTCAACAGATTGAGCAGGATACTGATTAAAGAAAGGTGTTAATGAACCAGAGCCTCTTGAATCGGAACATGTTACCACAATATCTCTATCTGTCTTTGCCTTTTCTAATAAAACATCACAGATAGCCTGACGATTCGTAATCTTATTCATTTTTTAATACCTCCTCAATATCTTTTAATCCTTTTTCATATAATTCTTTTGTAACTAAACCATGGTGCCAAGCTTTTTCATTTTCCATAAATGAAACTCCCTTACCTTTTACAGTATGTGCAATCACACATGTTGGTTTGCCTTTGTAGGACTTTGCATCATTATATGCTTCTGCCAATTGAGAACAATTATTTCCATCCATTACTTCAATCACATTCCAGCCAAATGATCTAAATTTGTCTGCTAAAGAAGATGTAGACATAACTTCATCTGTTGTTCCAGAAATTTGAAGTCCATTTAAATCTATAGTTGCACATAAATTATCTAATTTATATTGAGCAGCTGCCATCATAGCTTCATAAATAGAGCCTTCTGCCATTTCTCCATCTCCCATGACAACATATGTACGATAATCTCTATCATCCATTTTTGCAGCTAATGCCATTCCTACACCAATAGAAAGGCCATGTCCTAATGATCCAGAATTGATTTCAATTCCATTGACCTCTGTATTGGGATGTCCAATGAATTTTGAATTGTATTGAGAGAAAGTATCAATAGCTTCTTGTTTATCAAAGAATCCCTTATCTCCTAACACAACAAACAATGCGTCTGCACAATGTCCTTTGCTCAACAAGAAACGATCACGATTTGGATCTGTGAAATTATCTGGTCCAACATTCATAGTGTCATAGTATAGAGTCGTCAAAATATCAATTACACTTAAATCTCCACCGACATGTCCGGCTTTAGATTTATACATCATTTCTAGAATATCTTTTCTTAATTCATAACTCTTTTTTGTTAAAAAATCCATCTTATTCACCCCTAATATATGCCTTTACTTCTTCTTCGTTATCATCATATAAATCTGGTTTTACACCAATATATTTACAAGCTTCATATAGAACTGGAACAATATCCTTGTGAATTCCCACACAATGATGAATATATGGTCCTTCTACGATTTTTGCTTCTAAACGTTTCCAATTTTCAACTTCAACCCATACATACGTTCCCTTCGTATATGGTCCATCTACACCTTTCGCATTTCCAAGCAACAATGAATATTCTCCATTATCTCCGTCAAAACGACATAGTGTCATCTCTCCAAGTTTGGCTTGTGCTTCTACAGCTCCAGGATAATCAAACGCTAATGGATATCCAATTGTTGGCTTACAAGATGCACATGAAATTGGCCAAGGACCACAGTGCTGTAACAATTCTGCATTATCATTATCTGGGTGACGTACTGTCCAATCCGCAAAGAAAGTTCTTGCCTCATCCATACCTGCTGCTTCTGCCATTATTGCAGTGATTGCTCCATGAATATCTGTTTCACAAACTACTGGGAAACCTTCTTCATTTAATAAAGAGTTTGCAGCACAAGGCATAATACCAATTTCACTCTGTAAAGCATTCCAACATTGAATAGCTGCCGCATTACAACCATATTTTGTGGCAAGATTATGCATAGCCACTTTTAATGCCGCTACATTTTCTAATTGTTCATCATTGATACATACATTAAAATGTTCTTTACAATAAACGATTGTTTCAGCTACTTTAGTACCTTCTTCTTTAGCTGCCTTCATTTCACTTGTTAATTCTGGAAGTGGAATTGGAGATAATTGAATATTAAACTTTTCTAACAATTCACCTTCATTACACATTGTTGACCAGAAATCAAATGGACGAGGTCCAATCTGTAAAATACGTGTACTTCTAAATGCTTTAACTACGTTACATACGGCTAAGAAGTTTTTTACGCCTCTTTCAAATTCAGGATCTTCTAAATTGCAGTTACAAAGATATGTAAATGGAACTTGGAAACGACGTAATACTTTTCCGGTCGCAAACAATCCACATTGTGAATCTCTTAAACGAATACCTTGTTCATTAGGTCTTTCATCTCTAGGACCCCATAATAAAACAGGTACATTTAAATCTTTTGCCAAACGAGCTACTTCATATTCAGTTCCAAAGTTTCCATGAGGAAAGAACAATCCATCTACTTTTTCGGCTTTAAACTTTTCTGCAATCTTAATACGATCAGCATCATCGTGCAACAATCCATCTTCTGCGATATCATCAATATCTACATAATCAACACCCATTTGTGTTAATTTTTCACGAGTATAGTTTGCGTATTCAACAGCTGCTGGAGCTGAGAAAATACTTCTTCTTGTTGGTGCTAAGCCAATTTTAATATTTGCCATTTTAATTTAACCCTCTTTCTTTTGCTAGATTCACAGCCCATTCGACTAAGTAATCCGCATCTTCCTTGCATACAAATCCTTTCGACACTTGCATTTTTGTGTCTTTTACACATAAATCTTTATAGTTTTCTAATGTTCCATACATAGTTTTCAACATGCTTGCAGGGAATGCTTCTTGATAACCAAACAAGATATCTTTATCACTTGTCGGATCTACAATACTTGTCCCTACATCAACTGTGCTCGTTGAATTATAGATGCCTGTTGGATAATTTAATAAACACGTTCTTAATCCGCCAACACTATTGCCAAAAGCATCTTTTTGATTATGACCTTGTCCATCCATTTTGATTCTTTCACATGAATTAGGTCCAACCCCTTCTTCTACCCATCTAAATAAGTTTTTAAATCCTGCCGCAAATAAAATATGTGAAGGATAATCGTTCGCTCTTTCATGTTTTCCAATGTATTTAGGCAAATGATTAATACGAATCAAATCTGGATCATTCTGATAGTAATTTACATAGTTGTACATCGTATCATGGCTTGAACCAGTCACATCATAATTTCGATACATGAAATTCCACTGGTCACTATCTTGTCTTTGCGTTGAATACGAATTCGTTTGAGAATTCTCGCTTTCTGTCTGCATTGAAATATATGGCTGTTCCACATATTCAACACGTGTTAATTTATAACTATAATCATATGTAACTTCATATTGATTTACAGGGATTACCCAATGGCGAATGCATCCTCCCGCAAAATAACCATCGAATACACAACCATCTTTTTTCACTTCATCACGATACGCAAAGCTGTTCAGATAACGCACCAAGTAAGCTCCGGATTGAGACCAACCCGTTAAATGTATATATTTTGGTGCATAAGCTTTAAGTGGATTAAGACTTGAATTTCCTCTTAACAACCATGCCAAATCTGTCAGCATATCCCAGAAAAGTCCAGGTTCATAACGAATATCAATATCTGGTAAATTACCTTTTTTATAAGCTTCTTCCAAATCAAAATCAAATGGATCTTCACATTCATTTGGCCAACTTAAGCATTCATATCTTTCTTTATCAAATTCAATAAGTTTAGCGAAAGTATTCGGTTTGGATGTGATACCTATATAGATATCTCCATCTCTTAATAATTTTCGATATCCATGAATCCACATTCTTTCAATTTCCATAAATGAAGTCGGATTGATAATTTCAACCACAACATGTCCACTAAATTTTGACACATCCTTAGGCTCTCTTATTATGATTCGATTTGTATAAGGCACATCCTTTGTTTTGATGTCTACCTCTCCCATTTCTCCAACTGTTTTATACACATTGGCAGTTCCTTTCACATAGTATTCTTTTTCAACATATCCATATTGAGATAGATTTAAATATCGATCTGCACTTGAAAAAGGATAGCTGTCTGAGGTAATTGGAATTTCTATTATGTCCGTAATCACTTGCTTAAATCCTCCTTGTTTTTACACTTAAAATTTATAATTATAGTTCCTTAACTTCAATAGATTATTAAGTGAAATAGCTTAATTATTTACTTAATTTATAGATTTTTATAACTTAATTCTCTATAATTAAGTCAGGAGGTAATTTTTATGGGGATTACTGCTAAACAAATTGCAAAAGAATTAAATATATCAACAGCTGCTGTATCTATGGCTCTAAATAATAAGCCTGGCGTTAGTAACGAAACGCGAAGAAAGATTGTAGAAACTGCCAATGCAATGGGGTATGATTTCTCGAAGAATGACTTGTCAAAATCAGAAACAAAGACAATCGCGTTTGTCTTCTTTCATAAGAACTTTGTATTTGATACGCCTTTCTTTACTGAATTAGCTACAAGCATTGAAAGTACAATACATGATAAAGGATACAAATTAGCTGTATATCACATTCATGATTTAGATAATATCGAAGAACAAATAGACTTAATTCAATACAGTGGATGCACAGGAATGATTTTATTAGGAACAATTATGCAGCCTGAAAGTGTTAAACCATTTGAAAATATAAAGATTCCCATCGTCCTTTTAGATACTTATATTCCTGGTACTAAAGTTGATTGTGTAGTTATTAATAACATAGAAGGTGCAAGAAGTGTGACAGATTACTTAATTCGTAAATGTAAGGCTCAGCCTGGCTATTTGCATTCTTCTCAATACTTACACAACTTTGAAGAAAGACAAGACGGATTCTATAAAGCGGTTCGCCAAAATGGAATGGCTACATCTAAATCCATTGTTCATCACGTATCTCCTTCTGTCGATGGCGCTTATGCCGATATGATGGAATTAATCAATAACAATGAACCATTGGCATCTTGTTATTTTGCAGACAATGATGAAATTGCGATTGGAGCAATGAGAGCTTTTAAAGAAAAAGGATATAAAATACCTGAAGATATTAGTATTGTTGGTTTTGATAATATGTCATATTCTCTATATGTGGATCCCCCATTAACAACAGTACATGTACCTAAATCTTACATGGGTAAAATTGCCGCTAATCGTTTAATTGAAATCATGAACGAGGAATTTCACTACACAACTAAGATTGAAATCAACACAAACTTAATCATAAGAAAATCAGTTAAATAGAAAGAAGGAGCTAACGAAATAAATTCATTTAGCTCCTTCTCTTATTCTTGAATCAATCCAATTATTTGCGATTTAAATACATGATGGAATAAGGCTATTACTCTACCTACTCCTAGTACCGCAATTACAGTGCCAATTCCGATTGCTAATATTGTATGTGCAAATATTAAACTAATACATAGAGTGATACAAACACTTACACAATCAAACATATTTTTTGTAAGACCAACACTCTTATTAAACTTTCCAGCTAATGCTTGCACAATACCATCACCGGGATTTGGCACAAACTGCATACTTAATGACATGGCAGCTCCGACTCCTGTACAAATGATGGCCATAGCTAAAATTAATAATTGAATACCAAATTGATCGGATGTTGGAATATAAGCTGAAAAAACATTTAATAATCTTGTGAATATTAAGCTTAATGGTAGCTGTAATAAATCAGATATAATTCGGGCTTTATTCTTTTCACTCAGATGAATTAAGACTTCTATGAATACAAATAATGTATATTCAATAAATGTTAAATCCCCAAAATTCAATCCTGTTATCTGTGAAATACTATAGGGTACTGAAATAATGGGAGATACACCAAGATTCGCTTTTGTATTTAGTGTTAATCCTAAAGCCAAAATAAACAATCCAACAATGTACACAATAATGCGCTTTATTTTATTATTCAAAATCATCTTCCTCTCCTATTTAAAAATCTAGGCATTTGCCTAGATTTTATTTATTCAACATGTACAACCACTTGACCATATGAAGTCATTGGCTTATCAGCCTTATCTTGAGCACGCAAGATAAGTACAAAGTAATCGCCGGCCTTGGCATCACTAGGAATTGTTAGACTTGTGTTCTCTTTTTCAGGCTCCAAAACACGAATAGATTCACTTCCTGAATAACTTGAGAAATTATCATAATGTTCCCAAACCACTGAATAATCATCTCCGTCTGGCTCTTTGACAAAGACTTTTAAATCAACAGTTTGTCCTGGTTTTGCGTTAATATCTAAATCTTCAACTACTACAATTGGTGCATGGTTGGCATCTTTATATTCTGAATAGCACCATGCTGCTCTTGCCGCAAAATCTTCTTGATATGCCTTAATAAATGGATTAAACAATATGCCTTCACCTGACATAGGATTGCCTGCTTTGGGTTTCTTAGATTCGTCTACAAATAAACGGCCTAAAAGTGTTGGGTAATTATAGTTTTCCATTCCTCTTAATCCAAAACCAAATAATGGCATATATGTATTACTGTCACCTTCTCCAATGAAATCATATGGCTCCATTTGAATAGGTTTTGTTCCAGGGAAACCAAAGTCTAAAACTGAAGTAAGCCCAAACTGATATACATCTGCCTCTCCTGGAATTCTTCTACCATCTCCCATTAAATGATAGGCATCCATCAATGTGGATTTATGATTATGAATGTTTTCTAACATCCATTTTCCTTTAAACATATGTACACAATCTTTTTGTGTGGCATTCGACGCATTATATACTCCATATAGATATTCAGTAGATAAACAAATTAAATCTGGATATAATTCTTGAATATTTGCATCGATATAACTGTTATCTTGCCCCACATGTTTTGAAACACCTAAAATACGTGCTTTAGAAATTACTTTATTATATATTAAATCCCATTCTTCACTTTCATGATACTCATCATAAACAGATAATAAGGCACGAACAATCGTATTGACTCCACCCCATGATTGTAGATAAATAGGTTCCATATCATCATCTAATAAATATTTTTTTATTAAATTTGATCCTTCCGTATCAAAGCGAACATCACCTTCAAATTCAATATTTCCATATTTTGTGATATCTAATAGATGTTCTGGCGTTGGAAAGCTTTCATCATGTTGTATTAAATGAGGATAAGCGTCCGCATAAGGTCCCTTCCATAGGTTTTCAATCCATCCAATAGGAAAAGGACGGAAATACTTTAAATCCTTCGCGTTTGGATCTGGACCATACGATGTTCTTGGTCTTTCAAGACCTGCTGGACCACTCGTACGATAATGAGGTGTGATTTCACCTAATGTATGTACTCCATCTCCATTAAAATGATATTGGCTTGATGTATATATAACTCCTAATAGATTGATTTCATTTAAATATAAACATAAATGAATCATAGAATTCATATCATCAACTTCCATATCTGTTGTGATAATTGTTTTTACTTTGCTCATAATAAATCTCTACTTATTAATTTGTTGATAATCAGAAACAGTTTGAGGATCAATGAAATTATAGTCTTTTCCTTCTACTGGTTCTGTAATGATCAACATTGTACTCGCATCCAATCCAGCATTATTGACTGTATTCCAGTTTACTTCCACCATTGGTTGGCCTGCTTTTACTTCTTGGCCAACTTTCGCAAGCATTTTAAATCCTTTACCATTTAAAGAAACTGTGTCAATTCCAATGTGAACTAAAATGCCAGTTCCATCCTTCATGCGTACCGCAAAAGCATGTCCTGTTTCAAAAGCAACTTCTACTGTTCCATTTGCTGGTGAAACCACTGTCTTATCTGTTAATTTAAAGGCAGCTGTTTTTCCCATAACTTGCTCGGCAAACATCGCATCACTTACAGTTGTCACATCAATTAATTCTCCATTGCCTAATGTGATAATCGCATCATCTGCAATTTCAGGTAATTCTACAGTTTCTTTTTTTCCAAATAGTTTGTCAAATAGTCCCATATTAGTCTAAGTCCTTTCCGTTTGATTCAATTACTTTTTTGTACCAGTAGAATGAATCTTTCTTTCTACGTCCCAAATCACCTGTTCCATCATCATATTTATTTACATATACAAAACCATAACGTTTTGCCATTTCTCCCGTTGATGCAGATACTACATCAATCCATCCCCATGGAGTATACCCAATTAAATCAACACCATCTTTTACAGCTTCTTCCATTTGTGCAATGTGCTGACGTAAATAATCAATACGATATGAATCATGGATTGTTCCATCTTCTTCTAGTTTATCATATGCCCCTAGTCCATTTTCAACAACCATCATTGGTAACTGATAACGATCATAAATTTCATTTAATGTATAGCGTAACCCTTTTGGATCGATTTGCCATCCCCAATCACTAGCCTTCAAATATGGATTGGCAATACCACCAACTAAATTTCCTTTTACTTTCTTGCTTACTTCTGGATCTGCTGATTCACATGTTGACATATAATATGAGAATGTAAAGAAATCAATAGTTCCTTCTTTTAAGATTTCAGCATCACCATCTAAAATATAGGAAGTATCAATGTTATTTTCTTCAAAGAAACGATCCATATAAGAAGGATAATATCCACGTACATGCACATCCGATACAAACCAGTTCATTCTACGATTTTCTCTTTGCGCTTTTAAGATATCATCTGGATTACAAGTATTTGGATATTTTGTCGCAAACAACGTCATATTTCCCATTTTAAACTGAGGATATTTTTCATGCGCTAATTTAATTACTTTTGCGCTCGCAACAAATTGATGATGTAAGGCTTGGTAACGAACTTGTTTTTCATCTGGCACCTGATTTACTGGTCCCGTATAACCTTTTACACATCCTAAAGACAAAACAGCTCCCATCGGCATTGTACCTGAATTGATTTCATTGAATGTTAACCAGAATTTTACTTTATCCTTGTATCTTTCAAAAATGGTTTCACAATAACGAACATAGTGATCAATACATTCTCTTCCGTACCATCCGTTATATGCTTCTACTAATCCATATGGAATTTCATAATGTGAAATTGTAACTAATGGTTCAATTCCATATTTATTTAATTCATCAAATACATTGTCATAGAATTGTAAACCCAATTCATTAGGACTTTCTTCCATTCCTGTAGGGAAAATTCTTGTCCAGTTAATTGACATACGGAAGATTTTAAAACCCATTTCAGCAGCTAATGCGATATCCTCTTTGTAGTGATGATAAAAATCAGTCGCTTCTCTTGAAGGGTATAGAGTTCCTTCTTCAAAATCAACAGTTAATCTTTTTGGACAAGTATGAGATCCATTTGTACAATGATCTGAAATTGAAGCACCTTTTCCATCTACATCCCATGCACCTTCATATTGATTGGCAGCGGTTGCGCCTCCCCAGTAAAAGTCTTCTCTAAATGTTTTCATTCTATTTCCTCCTGTATGTCAAATTTCAAAGACTAAAAGGCAGTCAAGACCAAAGTCTTAATCTGCCTTGAGTTTATTTGTTTATTTTGCTTTTTTTGCTTTTGGTTTAAAGTTTTGTAAACCGTTCGCATCATCACCAAATCCTGTGATAAGACCAACAATTAATGAAACTACAAATCCAATAGCACATCCTGCAACACCAAAAATCAAGTTATTGCTAGATCCACCTGCATATCCTAATACACATAAGATATTTGAAGCACCCATAGCGTAGAATGCTGCATGACCTAATCCAACAATTAGACCACCAACTAAACCACCAATTGTGTAAGATGCCATGGCGCGTTTATTTCTCAATAATACAGAGAATAATGTAGGTTCAGAAATACCACCAACAATTAATGTAATGGCATTTGTCGCAGCCAATTGTTTTTCATCACCTTTCGTACGTAAGAAATAAGCAACTGTCATACCCATTAATGCTAAGTTAGCAGCTTGAGATCCAGCTAATACGATTGGGTCAAATCCTAATGTAGTAATGTTGATAAGTGCAATTTGGATAATCGCAACATGCATACCAGTCGCAACTAAATACATCCAGAATCCACCAATTAAGGCAACAGCTAAGAATCCAACAGTATCATATAACCATGAGAAGAAATACATTAAACCAAGACCAATCCAGTTTCCAATTGGAGCTAATCCACAGAATGTTAATGGTACCATAATGAATAATGTTAATAATGGAACACCAATGATTTTAATTGAAGTTGGAACGATCTTATTCGCAAATTTAAATACATAGCTCATTGCCCATACTGCTAATAAAATAGGAACTAATGATGATGTATATTTGTTTAATGGCATTGGAATCAAACCATACATTTTGAATGGTTCATCAGCTGCAACAATTTCCAAAATATTTGGGTCTACCAATAATGTACCCATTAGTAACGATAATGGAATACTTGTCTTCATTTTTTGAGCAGCACCCCAAGCAATGAACACCGGCATGAAATAGAATCCAGCTTCTCCAACGATATAAAGAATACGCATTAAATCGTGTGTTTCTGGTAATACATTTAATAAGTTTGGTCCTAATAATGCATAGAATAATTTAAACCATCCTGCACCCATCATAATAGGTAGAATTGGAGCAATTGAACCAGAAACATAGTCTAAAATTTTAGCAGGAACTTTTTTAATATCAAAAGGTTCTTTATCTAAGTTTTCATCAATCGCAGCCGCAGTTCCAACACCTGCCATTGCACAGAATTCTGGATATACATCTGATACGTGTTGTCCAATAATAACTTGGAATTGAGTACCAGAGAATTGAGCCCCTAATACACCTTTAATTCCTTTGATTGTATCAACATTGATTTTTGATTGATCTTTATAGTTGATTCGTAAACGAGTCATACAGTGTACTGCAGAAGTGATATTTTCTTTACCACCAACGTTTTCAAGAATCTGCGTACATAATTCTTCATACTTTGCCATATTTTTTCTCCTCTCTCTTCTTTTTTTCTGAATATAGCTTATATATGCTGAAAGAACTCTTGGCGCCATCAGTTCTTTTTAGCCAAAAATAAAACCTGATACAAAGCTATAAGGAATACAGTACTCCCTTACTACTTATGCATCAGGTAAAGCCCACTTAAGGTCACAATCCTTCTCTTGCACAGAGTCGATTTAAATGTAACATCAAATATAATAATTCTTCTTCGCCAGGTTCAATCCCTAGACAAAGTGTCATGTAATCTTTAATTTTTTCTGTTGCTGTTTGTAAATACGGATATTCCGCTTTTACTTTTTCATACATCTTCACATTTTCTGATTTAGCCTTATCTATTTGACTTACTCTTTTAAGTAAATACTTTAGATGTGTCACAAATCTTGAATACGTAAAATCATTACGATCAATATTAATGTTTAATGTATCCTTTACAATAATTGTAATATCTTCAATAAACTGCTCCGTTTTATCTTCCTGAGCTGTTGTCACCGCAACTTTCGCATCAATAAAATGCATTGCGATATTTCCTGCCTCAGTTCTTGGTAAAACCACATTTAATCTTTTTCGAATCAGCTTAATAGCCCATTCTCCAAGCTTCATCTCTTTTTCATAAAGATGACGAATTTCGTTTACCATTGGATTGGTAATAGCCATTCCTTTTTTAGCTCTTTGAATCGCAAAGTTCAAATGGTCAGCTAAAGTAAAATAGAATACCTTACTGAATTCAATTCCCAAATATGAATTTGCCTGATCTATAATTTCTAATGTAACACTCAATAAATCTTCTGATAATTCATTCAACAATGATATATAGTGCTCATCCAAATCATAGAAGGTTCGATCAATTTCACAAAGTGTTAATTCATAAGGCGGTTTTTTAAAACCAATTCCTTTTCCGAAAGCTATAACTTCTCGATTGTTGTCATCGACACATATAGACACATTGTTGTTTATATTTTTGATAACTCGCATACAATCTCCTTTAACATCTTAAAGCCTTCGAAGAAGTGCATTTCTTTTTACAAGTATATGATAATATGTCTTGAAAGCGGTGTCAATTTGAATTTAACTTAACACTTATATTAATTTAATAATTTCAATTAAAGTTAAGTAAAATTTACTTAATTTAGTTTAAATTCTTTTAAAATAACACTGTTTTCACCACTATATACAAAATATAATGCTTTTTTACCATTACCACACTTAACTGTTGACTTAAATTCAGTCCATTCATCACAAGAACAGAATAAAATTTCACCTATATTTTCTCCATCCACTTCATTTCGAACATAGAATATTCCACTTCCTGTTGACTTTATAGTAATAGAAACTGATTTTAAATCTTCCATATCAAAATACTTATAGCCAATCACAGTACCATCCTGAATGTCTACAATTTCATCCTGAACAATAGCTGGATGCCTACTTAAATCTGTTTTAACACTCGACAACAAAGCTTTATCTTTCATTAATACACAAGCTATATATGCAGGATATGTACCTTGTGCTTTTAATGGCTTTCCATTTAATCCACAAGAAGTCGTCTCTGCCTGATTAAATGTACCATCTTCATTCATAAATATTTCTTCAGCTACACCCTGCCTTGAATATTGATGCTTATTTGTATGACGATGCCCAAAGATATAGTAATGTCCTTTAATTTCCACTAAAGAACCATGATTATTTCCGTAATAATATGTTGGTCTATCATCAATCCCAATATTTCCATTGGAATGTAATACCCCTTTATACACAAAACCACGATCCGGATAATCCGACATGGCATAACATAACTCATGACTTACCACACTTGAATATATAAAATAATACTTCCCGTTATATTTACGCATAGAAGAAGCTTCAAAAAACTCATGCCCTTCAAATCCTGTTCCACTAGAATTTTCTACGCCTGGGACAATCATTTTATAGTCCCCTTTTAATGTCAACATATCCTCTTCTAATTGACATACCCAACTTCCATCACATGTCATATTAAACTGTTTTAATGCGTTACCTGGTATTTTCCTTTTAATTCTTTCAATTACTTCAGGCGTTGATGAAAATCCAGAGTATAAATAGATCTTTTTATCATCATCAATAAAAATTCCTGGATCAAATTGTTGGCGATCTTTTTCCTTCATTCCCCATACTGTTCCATCTGGATAGTGTACATTGCCATAGAAAGTAAAAGGACCTTGTGGAGTATTGGAAGTAGCTACTGAAATTGTCTTAGAATTATCCAATCCATAAAACAAATAATAAGTACCCTCTTTTTCAATACAATCTGGTGCAAACATCAATCTTTCTTTTGTCTCATTTAATGCATCTTCCTTACCATCATAAATTATTCCGTGACATGTCCAATCACTTAAATCATCAATTGGACAAGACCATACTGTATAAGGTTCCATACAGTATGTTGTTCCATTAAACCGATCATGAGATCCATATACGTATAATCGATCATTAAAAACTCTGGGTTCTCCATCCGGAACGTATTCATAACTTGGAAGATATGGATTATATACTTGTTTCATATCAACGTACCCATTCATTCACAGGAATATGGTCATATAGCCATGATTTTACTAAGTCCGTCCATTTTGCGACAGTTTCATTGATCTGATAATCATGAGAAGCTGTTGATTGATCAGCCAAAGAATACCCATGTTTTCCTTTTTCAAAAACATGAATCTCGTAATCAATTCCTTGTCTTGCGAGGGCTAGTCCCATTATTAAAGTTTGTTCGGATGGAACTAATTCATCTTGAGAAGTGCACCACAAAAACATGGGTGGTGTATTTTCACTGACCATACGACATGGAGATGCCGACTCCATTTGTTCTAATGTAGGAAAACTTGTGCCAAACAATGAAATATCGATTGGATTATTTAGTGTGCATAATTTCCCACCTTTTCGCATAGCTACATAATCTCCATATCCATATCCTACAACTGCTACAGCTGGTTTAAAATCAGATGCTGGACGATCAAAATACGAAGTAATAATATCTTTATCCCAATATACACTGTACATTAAAGCGTTATGTCCTCCTGCAGAAAATCCACAAACCCCAACTTTATCCATATCCACCAACCATTTTTCATTATGATCACGAATATATAACATAGCTGCTGCTATATCTAACATTGGATTGGGAAACACACTATTTGGATCCACTTCAAATGTAGCATTCATATCGAATTTACCTTGTTGATAAACTGAATATCGCAATACAAACGCATGATATCCCATACCTGCAAAACGCAAAGCGACTGCTTCAGCTTCACGGTCTGAACAAAATAAATTAGCTCCTCCTGGACATATAATCATTCCTGGTCTTTTCTTGCCTTTTAAAATTTCTTTTGAATCATCTAAAATGTAGCTTGTTAGTGTTACGTCTTCACGATTTCTAAGACTCACTTTTTCTACAAACATATCAATCACCTTGCATCAACGAAACTGGTCCTTCTACACCAAATGGTTCAATCATTAAGAAATGTGAAAGATAATCTCTTTGTTGAGTACCTAAAGTATTTGTGACCTCAATTTTAATATCATTTTCACCGGATTGAATATAATCTGTTAAATCAAATGTATATGGGAAACAGATTCTTGTATCCACCAATTGATTATTCACAAATACTTGTGCCGTTTCATGTACTCTTCCTAAATCAAGTATAGTCGATTTCTTCTCAAGATCAATTTTTGTGCTATATTGCACTGTACCTACTTTGGTTTCATAATCCGCTAATGTTTGTACACAAACCAATCTATCTGTGTCTACTGTTTCAGAAAAATCAGGATAACTCATACTATCTGTATATTTTACTGTCCATTTATTTGGCAATTCTACAGTTTTATATACTAAACACTTTTCTTTTTTAGCTGATAACACTTCGTCACACACAATATAAATACTCGACTCATATGGTGTTAAAGATAGCTTTCCAGCTGATTCAAACAACTCATCATGCAGTGCATCATATCGATAGATATTTCCTGATTGTTTAAATTGAATCCTTGTTTCAACTTTTTTAGACATATGCTCATTAAAGAACATGTAAACATGTTTATTATCACGAATATATTCGCCCATCACTATATCTTTTTCTTCTGTTGACAAACTAATAGATTTATAAGCATCCATATTCAACTCAGATAATGGACATACACTTGAATTTACTTTTACATTCATCCATTCTGATTCTTCATATGTACCCATTATATTTTCAGGATATGCATTGATAAAAATAACTCGAACTTTATTATCAACCATAGAACTTAACTTCGATACCATATCTGCAGGCATAGAAGTTCCAAATGGCACAACTAAGCATTCAAATGAAGTTTTGCTGATTGCATACGTGTGATTAGAAATTCTTGCGTTCAACAAATAATCACGTGAGATAATATCAAATGAAACTTGATTCTCTGTTAATACACGACATACTTTTTCAACTGGCATATAATTTCCTGCCCACTCTGTTTCCGCAGGATAGAATACACCAACTTTTGCAGGATACGTTCCATCTCTAAAAATCGACATAACACGATTCATATAATTGTCTAATGTTGAAAACATTCTAAATTGAGGGTTGTGTCCATGTGCATAAAAGTGTGGTGGGCAATCCCAATCTGGAAATTCTTTTGGATCAAAAGCATGTGGAACAATATAATTAACTCCTCTTACCATTAATGAATCTGCAATCCATTTCATTGTGCGAAGGCCTTCATTCCATCCATAAGCACCAAAAGCTTCACACATCGTTTTTCCACCCTTTTTTTCATCCAAATGAGCGGCAGAAGTTCCTAGTTTTGCCAGGGCATAGTGATAAAATTCTCCATTACTTCCTCCTGTCGCAAAAGCGTCATGATGATAATTCATGCCCGGAACAATTTGTCCACCAATGACATCAATTCCGGATACGTGCATGCCTTCTTGTCCTCTAAAGAAATGTCCTGTTCCATAACCTAAACGAGCGTGTGCCCCATTATCTTCAATTGTATGGCCTAGATACCATACGCCATGTTCTTCACACCACTTGCCTAATACAGAAGTAAAGTTTTCATTATAAAGCTTGGTGATTAAATCCATATATTGAAAGCGAATTTCACTTTCTTTTCCACCAGCCCTATGCCATAGAAGAGGTAAATATTTCATTTCAAAGCCAAGTTCTTTTTCCAATCCATCTCTCCAAGGTAAAGGCATATCTTTACCTATTGGACATTCTGGTCCTTTATCATTTCCAAAGCGTGGTTCATCTGAAAAGAACCCTAAAATTGTTTTCCCAAACTCTTCTTTATAATGTTCAAAATGAGGTTCATATACTTCATCTAACAATACTTGTGTTGCTTCTTTCACAAGTGGATTTAAATACTCTTTTGTTGCATCCTCATTCCCTTTATCTGTTTCAAAAACAGTAAAAATGCTATAGGCACCATCTGGAATATCTACAGTTAACAAGCGATCATTCATGCGCATTTGAGTTGTAATATCCACTAATGTATTTGGATCAATAGAATCTCCTGGTTCTGTATATTGATTCATTCGTTTCGCCATATATACACCTAACACATTGAATTTTTGTGTGATTTTTCCAGTAAACGATCTTCCTTTTGTGATTCTTAAATCAATACGTGCCTGATCAAAAGGACCCTGTACATCATAGCGGCGTACATCGATATAGGATTTTAAATATTGAGGATAATCTTTCGCAATTCTTCCATTCGCATATCCAGTAGGAAAATGGGAATCATCTAAAATCCACATTTTCATATTATGTTCTTTTACTTTTTTCAATATGCAGTCCATATCCGACCACCATTTTTCACCTACAAAATCAGGGTGTGGACGTGCCTCAACACATAATGCGTTCATGCCTGATTCATGAATCTTATCTACGTATTCTTCTAATACTTCATGACTTTCACCATGTTGCCAGAAAAATGGAAATAAACAATTATCCGGTTCTTTTTTAAATAACGTTTGATATCCGCTCATACTATTCCTCCTATAAAATAAAAACTTCTTTTTGAGCACCACAAAAAAATACATATGATTTTAATGGGGAAGCCTTCAAAAAGAAGTAACAAGCCAATATTTAGTTTTTCTATTTCTAATATACACAATTTCATTAAATTTAAAAAGGGCTATTTTTGCGAAAAAAGTATCCTTATTTGCGCTTTTTTCTGTATTGACTTGGTGTAATACCATGTTTTTCTTTGAATCGCCTAAAGAAATAACTATGACTTTCATACCCAACCACATAAATAATATCATCAATAGATAAATCCGTATCCATCAACAATTCTTCAGCCCGGTAAAAGCGTCGTGACTGCAACAAATCTTTAAATGTCTTTCCAGTTTGTTGCTTAACCAACTTGCTTAAGGCATAATCGGGTTGTTTTAATCGAGAAGATATTTCTAATAAAGTTGCATTCTTATAATTATGATCAATATAATCCAACGTTGTTTCCACTAATAATTCTTCAAAACGTTTTGTCGTCCCTTTTGTTGTTCGATTCACATAACGAACCAAATACATAAATAACAATCCCATCGTGATTTGATTTTCTTTATGATCATCTTCTTTTTCATATAAAGACTGAATCATGTTCTCAACAAGATTTTGAATTTGTAAAATATCGGCGACTTGAAATAATAAATATTCCCCAGAATTACTATTTCTTTTT
>OKRV01000595.1_pt1 | contig 24629 bp, 13 predicted proteins | sample 1601201 | NCBI WGS metagenome assembly OKRV01 (sample SAMEA3541540, study PRJEB24748) | human gut metagenome | biome: human gut; feature: human-associated habitat; material: faeces | place: China | collected 2012 | reverse complement strand
GGGGGAAGACCCCTATTTATGTAAACTATGTTATTGCACATAACAACGTGGGGCGCCCGCCATGAATAATGGCGAATACGTGGCTATCGGCTGACTCCCCTTTGGGACGGCCCCCACGAACGGCTAACACTTCACTATATACAAGGTCTGGCAAATGTGCTAAAATTAGTTGTTATGTTGGTAAAAATTTTATAGAGTTAAGGGGTTATCATGGCAAACAAGTTTATCTCCGGCACATTGATCCTGACCTTGTCGGGCTTTGTCGTCAAAGCCATTGGCAGTATCAATTGGATCATCTTGTCCCGTATTCTCGGCGGTGAAGGCATCGGCATCTATCAGATGGCTTTCCCGATTTACCTGCTGGCACTCGATATTTCCAGTGCCGGGCTGCCGATTGCAATTTCCATCATTACAGCTGAAAAAGTAGCCAAACAGGACTATTTCGGCGCCCAGCGCATTTTCCACGTGTCCTTGTCCATGCTCTGTACGACGGCACTTTTTTTGAGTATCCTCATGTTCTTTGGTTCCAGCTTCCTCATCGATGAACACATCATCCGCGAAAGCCGGGCCTATTATTCGCTCATCGCCCTGGCACCGGCCATCTTCTTTACGACGATCATTGCCGGCTACCGCGGCTATCTGCAGGGCTGGCAGCAGATGACACCGACAGCCATTTCCCAGATCGTTGAACAGCTGGTCCGCGTCGTCGTCATGCTCGGCTTCGCCGCGCTCCTCCTGCCGTACGGCCTCGATTATGCCGCCGGCGGTGCCAGTCTCGGCGCCGGCGCCGGTGGGTTTGCAGCCTGGCTGGTCCTGGTCTATTACTATTATAAGTTGAAGCGGACTCTCCCCGTCGACGGGCCGACATTCGAGCAGGAAAGCATCAAGCACATCCTCAAGCGCCTGGTCATCCTGGCTATCCCCATTTCCCTGTCGAGCATCATGCTCCCCGTCGTATCCAACCTGGACCTGCTCATCGTACCGCGGCGGCTGGAAGTAGCCGGTTATTCGACCCATCAGGCCACGGAGCTGTTCGGTTACCTGACGGGCATGTCCGTACCGCTCATCAACCTGGCAACGATCCTGACGGCAGCCATGGCCATGAGCCTGGTGCCGGCCATCAGCCACAGTTTCACCTTGAAGGAATACGATGAAATCCGCGAACGGACGGCGACGTCCATGCGCATCTCCTTCCTGGTCACCATTCCCTTCAGCGTCATCCTCTACGTCATGGCCGAACCGATTGTCACCTTCATCTACAACGCGCCGGCCGCTACGGATGCCACGCGGGCCGTGGCCATCGCTATCTGCTTCTTGGGCCTGCACCAGATTTCGACGGCTATCCTTCAGGGCCTGAAGAAACCGAAGATTCCGGTCATCAACATGGCTGTCGCCTGTGTCGCCAAGGTCCTGTGCAACTGGTTCTTAGTCGCCATCCCGACCCTGGGCATCACCGGGGCTTCCTATGCGACAGTGGCCGACATCGGCGTCGCTGCCGTCCTCAACATGTTCTTCATTTACCGTAAAATCGGTTATGTCATCGACATCAAAGTCGTCATGAAAAACATCGTCTCTGCCGCCATCATGGGCGTGGCCATGTATTTCATGTACGCCTTCCTCTTCCCTTACCTGGGACTCTTCCTGGACCTCTTCCTGACCTGCATCGTCGGGTCGGCCATCTACATCGGCTGCATGGTCCTCAACGGCGGTGTCACCAAAGAAGACGCAGCCAAAATGCCCCTTATCGGACGATTTTTCTAGAAAAAACGCGCTGTCTTTGCGACAGCGCGTTTTTTAGCAGGTTTTAAATTTATTTTATACGGTAGGGGTCGCCACGTGGGCGACCCGTTAGGGCTTTGGAGATTTGCGTGAGCGGGCGCCCCACGTGGGCGACCCTGCAAATAAATATCAGTCCTTTCGATATTGCGCTACGAAGCGGGCCATACGTTTCAGGGCTTCCTGGATAGTGTCCATGCTGGCGGCGTAGGAGATGCGGACGAAGCCTTCGCCCTGGTCGCCAAAGGCCGTGCCCGGGACGACGGCGACTTTTTCTTCCTGGACCAGTTTTTCGCAGAATTCCGCCGACGTCATGCCCGTGCAGCGGATGTCCGGGAAGATGTAGAAGGCGCCTTTCGGTTCAAAGACGGGCAGCCCCATGTCGCACAGACCCTTGTAGATGACCTTGCGGCGGCGGTCGTATTCCTGACGCATGGCTTCGACGTCGTCGTCACATTCCTTGAGGGCCGTAATGCCGCCGACCTGAGCCGTCGTATTGGCACACATGATGGCGTACTGATGGAGCTTCAAAATCGGTGCCAGGCCTTCCCGCGGTGCACAGACGTAGCCCAGGCGCATACCCGTCATGGCATAGGCCTTGGAAAAGCCGTTGAAGATGACCGTCCGTTCACGCATGCCCGGCAATTTGGCGAAGGACGTGAACTTGGCATCGCCGTACATGAGTTCACAGTAGATTTCATCGGACAAGACGATGAGATCGTGTTCTTCGGCAAATTTGGCAATAGGCATCAATTCTTCTGCCGACATGACGGTCCCCGTCGGGTTGTTCGGATAGCCGATGACGATGGCTTTCGTCTTCGGCGTGATGACCTTTTCCAAAGCTTCGACAGTCAGTTTGAAATCGTGTTCCGGATAGGTCGGCACGAAGACCGGCGTCCCGCCAGCCAGTTCGACAGACGCCGGATAGGCAACGTAAGCCGGGTCGGGGATGATGACTTCATCGCCCGGTTCGGTAATGGCCAGGAGGGCCATGGCCAGGCCTTCGGAAACGCCGACAGTGACCAGGATTTCATCTTTAGGGTCATAATGGACACCATAGCGTTGTTCAAAATGATGGCTAATGGCTTCACGGAGCTCCATCATGCCTGAATTCCCGGTATAACTCGTTTCCTTGGCATCAAGGCTGGCTTTCATAGCTGCCAGTACCTTGTCCGGTGCGGCAAAGTCCGGTTCTCCGATACTCAGGGACAAGACCCCTTTGACCTGGGCTGCAATATCGAAGAACTTGCGGATACCCGAGGGTTTGATGGCCTTAACGTTGGCTGCCGTTTTATCATTCCAATTCATAATAACACACCGCCTTTTTATGATTATTTTGCATTTATATATGCGTATATCTTATATACAGTATACCACTTGCAACAAAATCATGGAAGAGGAAAAAAGGGCTTGTCGCACAGCGACAAGCCCTTTTTTCTTGTAGGGGCGCCCACGTGGGGCGCCCGTTCACGCAAAATCTGTTTTACAAGTATCCTACATATACCTGTGGGCTCGCCACGTGCGAGCCCCTACAGATAATGATAACGTTTTTTCGCCCCTCTACCGCGATCCGTTTCAGCCTGACAGATGACTCTGGCGGGCCGCCCTTTGGGCGTCCCCTACGAACTGCGGCCTGCGAACTGCCTATCCCTACGGTTTATCGAAGAGGTATTCTTCGCGGCCGACGACTTTGCCGTTCTTCATGTAGACGCGGGGGACACGGCGCGAGATGTTGCACATGATTTCGTAGTTGATGGTGCCACAGACTGCGGCGATTTCTTCGATGGGGATGAAGCTGTCGCCCTGGCGGCCGAAGAGGACGACTTCGTCACCGGCGTGGACGTTGGCTTCGCCGCTGACGTCGATCATGCACTGGTCCATGCAGATGGCACCGACCTGGGGGACGCGGTGGCCATGGTAAAGGACGTCGACTTTCCCCGACAGGATGCGCGAATAACCATCGGCATAGCCGACGGGCAGGGTCGCGATTTTCCGGCGCGACGGAGTTTTATAATGGCGGCCATAGCTGACGGTCGCGCCGGCGTCGATGAGCTTGACATGGGCGATGCAGCAGCGCAGGGACATGACGGGCCGCAGGTCATAAGGCTTGATGTCGATTTCCGGCGACGGTTCACAGCCGTACATGATGATGCCCGGCCGGACCATGTCGCAGTAGTATTCGGGCAGTTCCAGGACGGCCGCACTGTTGCAGCAATGGCGCAGGGCGATGTGGATGCCTTCTTCTTCCATGCGCTTGCACATCCAGCGGAAATGGCCGTACTGTTCGCGCGTAAACGTCTTGTCTTTCATGTCGGAAACGGCAAAATGGGTGAACATGCCGCGGATTTCGATATTCGGCAGGGCTGCGATGGTCTTGATTTCCGAGACGCTGAATTCATTGACCTGGAATCCGACGCGGCTCATGCCCGTATCGACGGCGATATGGACGCGCAGGGTCTTGCCCAGGCGCCGGGCTTCCTGGGAGAAGAATTCGGCGTTCTTCAAGTTGAAGACAGCCGGTTCGATGTCATACGTCAGGAGTTCTTCTGTCCGCCGGGCGTCGGTATGCCCGAGGATGAAGATTTCGTTGTCGATATGCGCATAGCGGCGGAGCTCGACGGCTTCGTCCAGGCTGGACACGGCAAAGCAGTCGGCGCCGTTTTCGGCAAAGGTCTTGGCCAGTTCGACACTGCCGTGGCCGTAGGCATTGGCCTTGACGACGGCGGCGATCTTAACATCCGGCCCGACGTGCTTGCGTATCTGGCGCATATTATGAGCCGCTGCGTCGAGGTCGATCTGGGCCCAGACGGCACGGCGTGTAAAATTCATGGTACTTTCATATGCATTCATCATTATCTCGCCTTCCCATTTGGAATGTTACTATATTTCATAATCATAGCACAGCCCTTATAGGCCGTCAATCAATCGGCACAGGCCGTCCATGACATTTTCTTCCCAAATATAGTTGCAGCTGAAGCGGCCGGCACTGCGCAGGTCGTCATCTTCGGCCAGGGCCTCGCCATTCATGACGTAGGCAAAGCCGCTGCCCGTCCCGAGCCGGACGAAGAGGCCCGACAAGAGGCCAAAGGCCTGGCCCGTGTGGCCCCATAAATCGACGGCCTTCGTGCGGCAACAGCGGGCCGGCCCCGTGCCGTCGACGAAGAATTCGCCCAGGCCATAGGTGAGCAGGGTCTGGCCACACGTATCGCCATTGTGGCCGTCATAGACCCACTGAGGGCTGAACATGGCCTGCAGCGACGACGGCGCCAGGACCGGCCGATCCTGATAGCGGCCGCCCTGAATCATCATGGCCAGGACGTGGCCCAGTTCCTCCAGAGACAGGCGCAGGCCGCCTTGCGGTGAAAAGATCGTCGCATTGGTCCCAGGCCGGTACGCGGCCAGGTCGTAAGTCTGGCAGACGTCCTGGGCATAGGGATTCTGCAAGGCCAGGGCTTCGCGCTCCGGCTGGACGCCGCCAAAATCGTCGATAGTCCCCTGCCAGGGGCCCTGTTCATCCCAGCGGCCCTGACTATCCCGTTTGAGATAGACCGTCCCCAATTTGGCGAATTCAGCCGCTTCCAGATTGCCCGGCACATAGTCGGCCCGGCAGTCCAGGGCGGCCAGGATATGCGCTTTCTGATACCTATCGAAGCGCTGGCCCGTCACGGCTTCGATGACCGTCCCCAAAAGGCCGTAATTGAGGTTACAATAAGTAAAATAAATACCCGGTGCCTGCCCGGCCGGGGCAAAATGGGCGCCGTCTTCCCAATAGGGACTACCTGGCGTAAAGAAGGCCTTGACACGGACCGACGGCGGAATGCTGTAAACCCTGCCGTCGCGCAGGCCCGACGTATGCGAAGCCAGCATACGAAGCGTAATGGGCACGTCAGGGTAAGACGGATGGCGCAGGCGAAAGCCCAGGTACTGGCTGACATCGTCGTCCAGGGACAGCTTCCCCGCTTCGGCGAGCTCCATGAGGGTAAAGACCGTGAACATCTTGGAGACAGATGCCATGCGGAAACGGCTGTCCACCGTCATCGGCCAGGACCGCTCCCCGTCCACGCGGCGGACGCCGGCGGCAAAACGATAGACCTCGTGCCCATCGGCATAGGCCAGGACGGCCAGACCAGGCACGCCGGTCCCCGTATCGCCAATAAGAGAGGCAAAATAAGCATCCCAGTCAGTTCGATTCATAATAGCTCCTTTCGGGTGTGGAAAAGGCGCTGTCTATGAAGACAGCGCCTTTTAGTGGTTAGTGGTTAGTGGTTAGTGCGTAGGGGCCGTCCCAAAGGGCGGCCCGGCTCTCCTGTTAGGAGAGCTGTCAGCACAGCTGACTGAGAGGTCAACCTCTCCGGCCCTCCGGGCCACCTCCCCTATTAGGGGAGGCTTTCACGAAACACGAACTACAAACTTTTCTTACCCATTATAATTTTCCGGATAGATGGTGATATCGTAGTGGTTCTTGTCCCATTCGTGGGTAATCTGATGCTTGTACGGCGACAGGGCGTTGATGAGGACTTCATAAGCCTTGGTGCCCTGATAGATGCCGTCGTCGGAGATGTCGACTTTATAGCCATTTTCGTGGGAATAGATGCCGCTGGCATGGTAGCCGCTTTCCGCACCGCCGGTGATGACGAAGGAAATGCCAGCCTGACGGGCTTCGGTATTCAGATGATCCAGGAAAGCGATGGTCGAGCTCTGGAAATGAGCCGTATCGGTCGTCCAGTTGCTGTCCCACGGCGTATCCATACCTTCCGTGCTGCTCCATTTGCGCAGGTTGCTCTTGCCGAAATCACGGCGGTATGCGTAGGCATCGGCAATAGCTGCATCATAGGAGTCGTGCTGATACTGATACTGGTATTGGTATTGGTCTTCATATTTCTGACGGTTCCAGGCCGTAACCGGTGTCGCCATGTGCTGCGATTCAGCATAATGGTACTTGACCGTATCCGGCGTAATCGTACCGGGATTATCAATATTGGCAAAAGCCGAGGCCGGAATCAGGGCATGGACGCGATCCCGAAGGCGGTCACCGATTTTGTCAGAATTATTCGTTGTGGTAGTGTTCGTTTTCTTCTTGGCTTTGTCTTGTTCCTGGACCTGTGCCATAACGGCAACGGCCGGAGATACCGTTTCCGATTCCTTGACCTGTGCTGCCGAAGCAGTGACAGTTCCCATAAGACAGCAAAGAAACAGGATTGCGATGATAGACTTCTTCATTGAATTCCCCCTTAAAATACTGAAATTATGTGTATGACATTCGGTTATTTTCACGAACAGCGTTTCAATTGTAACATATTCAGGGGAATTTGAAAAGTCCTGCTACGAACCCAGGAGCTGACGCTGTTCCATTTCCTGGGCTGCCGCCTCATCCTGGTCGGCCTTCTTCGTGTCTCCTAATTTGCGCCAGACCTGGCTGCGCAGCTTGTAGCCATCTTCATAGGGCTTGACGGCCAAAGCCTGTGTCAAATACTGTACGGCCCGCGGATAATCGCCCTGGTCCATGGCCAGCTGGCCCAGGCTGTCGTAGACGGCCAATTTATCGCTGTCATCCGTGGCCAGGCGGACCGATTGGTCATAGTCTTTTTTAGCCAAATCGAAACGCTTCAAATGGCGGTAACATTCGCCGCGGTTATTGTAATCCATAGCCGTTTCCTTCAAAGCCAGGGCTTTCGTCAAGTCGGCAATGGCCAACTCGTCCTGGCCCGTCTGGGCGTAGACCAGGCCCCGTTCGGAATAGACCCGGCTGTCGTCGGGATGGCGTTTCACCGCTTCATTGAGCAGTGCCAGGGCCTGGTCGTATAGTCCGGCTTCTTCGGCGACGGAACCGGCCAGGAAGTAATCGCCGCGGTGCATGAATTCATACATGACGCCGATACGGCGGCTCAGGTCGGCCATTTTCTTGTCGCCCTTCTTATCATAGATCAGGCTTTCGAGGATATAGTTCTGAGGAAAGGCCGGAGCCAGCTTTTCCCCCTGTTTGACGTCATCCAGGGCCTTGTCATACGATTCGATGGCCGTATAGGCCCGGGCCCGGTTGAAATACATCAGTCCCTGCAAAGGATCGCCCTTCTGGCTCAAGGCCAGGGCCTTCGTATAGTCGTTGACGGCCAGCGGGTATTCTTTGCGCTGTTCGTAAATGGCGCCGCGGTTGAAATAATGGAAGGCCGTGCCCGGTTCCAGGGAAATGGCTTTATCGCAATCGGCCAGGGCTTCGTCATTCCGTCCGAGGAGGCTGTAAATCGTGCTGCGGCGGTCGTAAGCATCGGCATCATCGGGATGTTCTGCAATCTGGCCGTTGACGATCTGAAGGGCTTTCTCATAATCCTTGGCGCGGACAGCCTGCAAGAGTTCACTTTCCCCGTGGGTCTGCAAAGCAAGGGCCCCTTGGCCATCGCCTTTCGCCAGGGTCACATCGTCCGCCAGGGACAGGCAGGGAACGGCCAAAAAGCAGGAAATCAGCCCGGCTAATATGCACTGTTTCAATCGGTTCATAAGAATCCCCCTATCTCTCGAATTTTGCTTTACCTTATAAGATTCGACATAGCCCCGCCAAATTCCTGCCAAAAGACAAAAAGTAATATGGTATAATGAAGAAAAAAAAACGAATGAGGTGAGCAATTTGTTTGAAAAAGAATATGAAGCGTCAGCCCAACGTAGCCGGTGCCATCTTCTTCGTATCCATCCCCTACGGCCTCGCGTCGCGGCACCGAGCGTAAGAGGCAGTTTTTATAATTATACCAGCCCCGTCCCCCCTCTCCATCGCCAGGGCCGTCATTTATCCAGTCAAAACATTGCCGGCTTCCCTATTCAATGCTAAAATGGAAGAAATACAACCCAAAAAGGAGGCCTCATAAAAATGTTTAAGTATACAGAACCTCAAAAACGGCTCATAACCCTGGCCCTGGCCGGGCTGGTATGGATAGGAGGCAATGCCATGGCGATGAATGTAGATGTGGACTCGGCTACGAAAGATATGCCGGGAAAAGTAGAAAGTACGGTGTTATCCGTTCCGGTAAAGACGCCGATGATCAATCAGATTTCCGACGTCGTATACGAACAGGTCCCGATGCAGGTACCCTAACGTAGCCATGAAAATGGACATCCTGCAGCCGAAATCGGACACGAAACGGCCTGCCATCGTTTACGTCACGGGCGGCGGCTTCATCAATGCCAATAAGGACAACGGCATACAGCTCCGCATGCACCTGGCAGAAGCCGGCTACGTCGTCGCTTCCATCCAGTACCGCGTGGCACCTACGGCCCGCTTCCCGGAACCCCTGGAAGATGTGAAGGCCTCTATCCGCTATTTGAAGACCCATGCAGACCAATTCGGCATCGACCCGGAACGAATCGGCATCATCGGTGGCAGTGCCGGCGGCTACCTCACGGCCATGGCCGCGACGACCAGCGGCACGACGACTTTTGACAAAGGCGATAATCTCCAGGTCGGGAGCGACGTAAAAGCAGCCGTAGACCTCTATGGCCTCTCTGACCTCACCCGCATCGGCGACGACTACAGTGAATCCGTGAAAAAAGCCCACCAGTCGCCTGGCGCCACGGAAGCCCTTTGGGTGAACGGCTCTGCCGTATTCGGCGGCCAGGACGGCGGCATCCTGGCCAATCCGGAAGGCGCCAAAAAGGCCAACCCCATCACTTACATTTCCAAAACCAGTGCGCCTATGCTGCTCATGCACGGCACGAAGGACACCGTCGTCTCCCCGAGCCAGACGGACCTGCTCTTCCAGGCCCTCCAGAAACATAACATCCCCTCGAAACGCTATCTGGTAGAAGGAGCGGCCCACGGCGGCGTCTACTGGAACCAAAAAGAAGTCCTCGACATCATCACCGCTTTCTTCGACTCGTATTTGAAAAAATAAACAAATTTCTAAAAAAAATCACCTGTCCCAAAGATGTTGATCAATCCTTGAGGCAGGTGATTTTCCTTATATTCAGAATATTCAGACCTGTTCGGCGTATTCCGGGAAGGCGATGGAGTTTTCCTTGAAGATGTGGATGAAGATGTCGTCAAAGAGCTGTTCCATGACAACATACGTCTGGCGGAAAGTCGGGCAAGCATCTTCTGGCGGCGTGAAGTTATCCGTCAGTGCCTGGATTTCTTTGATGACGTCGCCGGCGCCGGTGTGTTCTGCTTCCAAGTCCTGGATAAGTGCCAGCGTCTGGCTGTCCGGATGCGGATGCTGGCGCATCAGTGGGAAGACGAGCTGTTCTTCCTTGGCGAAATGCTCTTCCAGTTCTGCCTTCAGGCCGGCATAAAGATGGTGAAGGCGCGTGAGCATTTTACCATGATGCGGATAATGGACGATGAGGATCTTGTTGAGAAGTTTTTCCGTTTCAGCCATGAGTCTGCGGTCTGTAACGTGATGCGTCGCTTCCAGGTCGTCAAGCATTTCCGTGACTGCAAGCGTTTTGAACGCTTCAATATCGCCATGTACGTCCCGCTGCGCAGCCTTTCTTTCTGCGGCCTGATTGAGCTCGGCCAGGAATTTATCTACGTCCAGGCCCTTTTCGCGGACAGCCGTAGCGATGGGGTCATGGCCGCCGCAGCAGTAATCGAGATGCAGACCATTCAGGAACCCAATCGTATTCGGATAAGCTTTTACAACGTCAGCTAACGTCATGTCTTTAGTAATCATAGTATCGCTTCCTTTTCTCGTATGAATCTATTTTTATGAGTCAGTTTCTCAAGACATCTTGAGTATATCAGATACTGCCGGAGTCATCCGTAGCATTTGCAACGTAAAAAAATTTCTCATAAAAAAAGGAACAGCGTATTTCCTGAGTCTTTATTGCCCCAGGCAGGTATTGATCCAAGGTTTCGGCATCTTTGAAATTTGCTGTATTTGGTATCTTTTCATTTCGCGTGTAATTTTTTGAGTACCCAAAAACATCCTCCTTGCTGAATAGGATAGATTAGAGTTTTTAGACAAAATGGGAGAAACTCTAATTTGTCTAATTTATCCTGTTTGATGAGCCTATTGTCTCACAACCAGCCAGGAGATTAAATCCACCGATTTATTTTCCACTTACGATTATTCGATGCTATTTCACAAAATCAGTACTTCTTCCGGATCATATGCTTCTTTAACTCCATAGTGCTCGATTTTTGATTGGTATTTTTTACCGAGATTGTAGAATCGGATACTATCTTTATCTTCATCCATGATTTTCAGTAACCGATGCTTCAATATAACCAATTCATCAGGCTGCAACAGGCACTCGAATACAGAGTTCTGCACACGCTGACCGTATTTCTCGCACTGCTTGGCTACCTGATGCAGTCTTCTCTTTCCATTATCATCTTGTGTACTCACGTCGTAGGTCACTAATACTAACATATACTCATCTCATTTCCACAAAAAAGCCGGATACACATCTAAATCGCCACGTAAGACCCGCGCCAATAGTTGAGCTTGAACAAACGGAACTAAGCCCCAAGGAATCTTTTCTTCTAAAAAGGGGTGCCTGATTAACTCTTTCTTACGGTTCTGCCAGTCAGTAAGAAAAATTTTACGGCCCTTGTCGTTCAGTAATACGGCCCCATTTGCTTGTCGTTCAAAGGCACTAGCGTTTATTTTACGATTGTTTATCAACGTCAATACAAATCGATCCGCATAGATACTGCGCAATTCTTCCATCAAGTCTAAAGCAAGCGAAGCTCTTCCTGGACGGTCACGATGCAGGAATCCTACATATGCATCCAGCCCAGTAGATTCCAATGCAGACGCGCAATCATTAGCCAAAATAGTATAACAAAAAGAAAGCAGCGTATTGACAGGGTCTTTAGGAGGCCGTTTGATTCGTTGTTCAAAGGAAAAGATTTCCTTATTCTGTAATATCAGACGGTCAAATACAGAGAAGTATAGACTGGCTGCCTCTCCTTCATAACCTCGCAAGCTATCTAAATCACAGCACGTCCTAGCTGCGTTAGCCAAATGAAGTAACGATGCGCTGATTTCTTTTATGGTCTGGACATCAACACTCAACGGATGATCCCGCTTGGCCCTTTCCAGCACACTGCGAGCATTGAAAATCTTCCCTACAATAAAATACCTGGCAATTTGACAGCTTTGCTCTTCATCATCGGAACAACGGTATTGTTTTTTCCGCAATAATACATTTCCCTGAGTCGTTCCCACTACCCTAGCCAAAAATCTACCACTCTGGCGATAAAAACAAAGTCCTATATTTCTTTTGGCACATTCCCCCATTAAGGCTGGCGACGCGCCTTTATAACCGAAATAAATAATCTGCTCTAACGTATGAAGAGGAAATTTTCCCATCACATTTTCATCCATTAAAACGATAACATTGTCATTTTCTAAGGCTAAATACGTTTCCGGAGTCATGATATATAATGTATTCAACAATTTTCTCATATTTCGTCACTCTCCCAACATAGTATCGTAATAGGGACGAGCTGATTTCTTTTTACAAATGATAGGCAGACAAAGTTCTTTCAAGGAACAACTGGGGCATCCCTTTCTAGGGCGAACTTTAGGAATATAGCCATGTCGAAAATAATCATGCATTTGTGCCAACATTTCTCTAACTTCATGACATAAATCTTCTGTCAATGAAACCGTTTCTCTTCGATGAGTTTCATGATAGTACACAGCCCCTTCTGAAATAGGCACTCCTAACATTTCCGTCAGACACATAGCTTGACAGCAAAGCTGAAGACGATCTGCATCTATATCCTTGGATTTCCCTCGTTTGTATTCAATGGGAAAAGGCTGCCATACCCCTTTCTGTCCGTATAAATAACAGCCAGCATTATTTTGACGAAATTCCACCACATCACATTGCCCAGTTACCCCCAACGTTCTTGAAGATATCCTCATCCCCCGGGAAACAAGAAGCTCTCCGCGTTTCTCCACAAAGTCTGGATTATGACAATTTTCATGAATAATGTTACCTTCCATCGTCTTAACATTTTCAGCCCAAACTTGGTCTATGTGAATTAAGGCCCATTGTCTCGGACAAAAAGAAAAATGTTGTATCCCCGATATCATCAAAAAATCATCTTCAGCATATTCCATGAAAAACGCCTCCTTTCAGTATTCTGTAATATTCACATCCATAAGTACCTTATAATTTAATTATATCATATTTTAATCCACGCACCCGTGAAGGGTGCAACCCCGGTAAAGGATTTTAGGATAGACGATTCATCGAATTTCAATCCACGCACCCACTAAGGGTGCGACAGCTTCCTTAATCCCTATGGCCGATCCTTTTGCCAGATTTCAATCCACGCACTCGCAAAGGGTGCGACGGCCTTGGACTCATTCAATTTTTCATATTCTTTTTGATTTCAATCCACGCACCCGTGAAGGGTGCGACCTGCCGCTGCCGGACGGCGTCGAGAATATCTGCCGCTATTTCAATCCACGCACCCGTGAAGGGTGCGACGGGGTATTTTATGTACGCAAAACGTATCCGTTGTAAATTTCAATCCACGCACCCGTGAAGGGTGCGACTTGATTTGTTCCTCGATATTGTTCGGGACTACAATCAATTTCAATCCACGCACCCGTGAAGGGTGCGACCCTAGAGGTCGCAAGCCCCTAAGCGTTCTCTTATATTTCAATCCACGCACCCGTGAAGGGTGCGACTTTTTGTGCCGCATCCAATTCGCCCGCTGTGACATTTCAATCCACGCACCCGTGAAGGGTGCGACAGCGGCACGGACCCGGTCTACTGGGGCACGACCCTGATTTCAATCCACGCACCCGTGAAGGGTGCGACCCGTCGCCATCCCGGACAGCCTTGTCGGCAGTGCTAACATTTCAATCCACGCACCCGTGAAGGGTGCGACAATTTATTATGCTCGAAGTCCCAGGCCAGCTCTTTATTTCAATCCACGCACCCGTGAAGGGTGCGACTTTGTATCATTCCCGACGCTGACATAAAAATCATTATTTCAATCCACGCACCCGTGAAGGGTGCGACTCGGCCACATGGGCCGCTTCCGATTCGTAGGCCTTGCGATTTCAATCCACGCACCCGTGAAGGGTGCGACACGGAGTCATCATGACTGGTGATTGGTTGTGCAGCATTTCAATCCACGCACCCGTGAAGGGTGCGACGCTCTTTCAAACGGTTCATGGTTTCACCTCCTTGTATTTCAATCCACGCACCCGTGAAGGGTGCGACGCTCCACTGATACAGCTTTCGCCACAAGGCATCGTAATTTCAATCCACGCACCCGTGAAGGGTGCGACGTCACTGTGTCATTTGCAAATACATCATAGCAAGCAATTTCAATCCACGCACCCGTGAAGGGTGCGACACAAACTTGCCCTTGCCCTTAAAGTATTTAGTGGTATTTCAATCCACGCACCCGTGAAGGGTGCGACACATGTACCAGAAACATGGATTTGTTGTCTATGGTATTTCAATCCACGCACCCGTGAAGGGTGCGACTGGCAGCAGACGCTACCGGTGTACCCAGTACCAAATCAATTTCAATCCACGCACCCGTGAAGGGTGCGACGGCATTGGATGGCAAGGGAGACCCATATGATCCAAAATTTCAATCCACGCACCCGTGAAGGGTGCGACGCTTCGGGCCTGCAAGGCATCTATCATCAACGCCGTATTTCAATCCACGCACCCGTGAAGGGTGCGACTTTATTCCGACCCGCCACAGACAGAGGCGGAAAAATTTCAATCCACGCACCCGTGAAGGGTGCGACGCGGTTTATCGCTGCTCTTTATGTGTTCTTTATCATATTTCAATCCACGCACCCGTGAAGGGTGCGACAGTTTAGCAACGGCGTCGAGCTACGAGCCGTCGCAATTTCAATCCACGCACCCGTGAAGGGTGCGACGAATCACTGTTGAACCGGCTGTATCTGCATGTCCGATTTCAATCCACGCACCCGTGAAGGGTGCGACGCAGACCAGCAGGGGTATGACATGGATGAATTTGATATTTCAATCCACGCACCCGTGAAGGGTGCGACGTCGACAACAATGTATTTTGTCCCATCGAATGCCATATTTCAATCCACGCACCCGTGAAGGGTGCGACCCGAAGGCGGTGTATTTATAAGTTCCCCAGCCATCATTTCAATCCACGCACCCGTGAAGGGTGCGACGCGCAGTCCCCGGTGATGCGGCTGATAGCCCTTGCAAATTTCAATCCACGCACCCGTGAAGGGTGCGACGCGTGAAAAAGCAGGAAGACGGCATCACCTTGATTGCATTTCAATCCACGCACCCGTGAAGGGTGCGACGGCACGTACACATTGAGCGATTTGTTGGACGCCCATATTTCAATCCACGCACCCGTGAAGGGTGCGACATGAGTTTCATAAAATCAGCTCCTTCCCGTTGTCCAATTTCAATCCACGCACCCGTGAAGGGTGCGACAAGTCGATTTTGGGTCAGCCAGAATTAAAACCTATATTTCAATCCACGCACCCGTGAAGGGTGCGACGTGCGAGATGGTTTAGTATCTGCATTAGATGCTAATATTTCAATCCACGCACCCGTGAAGGGTGCGACGACATCCGACGTCGTTACGTCTGCCCTGTCTATCTGATTTCAATCCACGCACCCGTGAAGGGTGCGACCCGGCGCGCCGGCCGCGGCTCTGGGCATCAACATCATTTCAATCCACGCACCCGTGAAGGGTGCGACTGGACGCCATCTATGACGACCTGCGCAAGACAACGATTTCAATCCACGCACCCGTGAAGGGTGCGACGGCGTAGCGTTTGAAATTCCCGAAGGGTATCATTTAATTTCAATCCACGCACCCGTGAAGGGTGCGACTTCCTGGCCGAAGCGGAAAAGCTCAAAGCCAAGAGCATTTCAATCCACGCACCCGTGAAGGGTGCGACAAACAAACCGACCGAACCGGCGGAAAACAAACCCACTATTTCAATCCACGCACCCGTGAAGGGTGCGACATTTTGGCAAGACGGCGTACAGCGCGACGAATAAGATTTCAATCCACGCACCCGTGAAGGGTGCGACGTAGATATCCCGGCTGCCATCCTGCTCCCAGTAAGAATTTCAATCCACGCACCCGTGAAGGGTGCGACTTAGTATGGCCGCTTACATACAAGCGGCTAGTAGAATTTCAATCCACGCACCCGTGAAGGGTGCGACCACGTAGTATCTCTGATAGCATGCTGTTTCTTTATATTTCAATCCACGCACCCGTGAAGGGTGCGACGTACCTGCGTCAGACCCCTTCAGGCCGTTATTGGCATTTCAATCCACGCACCCGTGAAGGGTGCGACGTCAGCTCGTCATCAGCTATATCTATAGATATGTCATATTTCAATCCACGCACCCGTGAAGGGTGCGACGTTTTCTTCCCTAACATGCAGACCTTTTCCACGATTTCAATCCACGCACCCGTGAAGGGTGCGACGGTCGTCCAGCTGGCCGATCAGGTAAACTACCTGTCATTTCAATCCACGCACCCGTGAAGGGTGCGACAGGAACGTCGTCTTGCCGATGCCCTGGGGCCCGGAATTTCAATCCACGCACCCGTGAAGGGTGCGACCCTAATCAAACAGCGCCGTAAAGGCAGAAACATCATTTCAATCCACGCACCCGTGAAGGGTGCGACTAGATGGGGCATTACCTTCATCTGTCAAGGCGTTATTTCAATCCACGCACCCGTGAAGGGTGCGACGACGTCGACACCGGCACATCGCGAGAGATCACACGGATTTCAATCCACGCACCCGTGAAGGGTGCGACGGACTGCTTGACGCGTATCCGGAAGCCTAGCCATTTATTTCAATCCACGCACCCGTGAAGGGTGCGACTCGATAGTTGCTTTGCTGGTCGTGACGATGCGTACGTGATTTCAATCCACGCACCCGTGAAGGGTGCGACGCACATTACCAAAACACTGGCGACAGAAACGGCAATTTCAATCCACGCACCCGTGAAGGGTGCGACGGGTCATTTGCCGTGCTGACCGCGAAAAGCGTCTCGATTTCAATCCACGCACCCGTGAAGGGTGCGACCTCATGAGATAATGTACTCAATGTATCTGAAAAAATTTCAATCCACGCACCCGTGAAGGGTGCGACGATTAATAAGAGCCTCAAGAAATGGTACCGTCACAATTTCAATCCACGCACCCGTGAAGGGTGCGACGTGCGCACGTGCTTACTCACTACATCCCTGACAAGCATTTCAATCCACGCACCCGTGAAGGGTGCGACTGCCCAGCAAGCCGAAGCGACTGCGAACGCTATTAAAATTTCAATCCACGCACCCGTGAAGGGTGCGACCCGCCCAGAACATTACGCGACGTGGGCGGGCTTCATATTTCAATCCACGCACCCGTGAAGGGTGCGACGCCGGGGTCGTCGCCCTGGCAGGCGCCTGTTGGACATTTCAATCCACGCACCCGTGAAGGGTGCGACACGGAAGATGACTGGGTCAATAAATGGATCCGGGATTTCAATCCACGCACCCGTGAAGGGTGCGACGTGCGGCTACCGCTCCCACCAGCTGGACGATTGCAAATTTCAATCCACGCACCCGTGAAGGGTGCGACGCGGAACGACTGTCACATGACCAACACCGGCGATTATTTCAATCCACGCACCCGTGAAGGGTGCGACAAGCTTTATTGCTTAGGGACGAAAACACAGTCGTCATTTCAATCCACGCACCCGTGAAGGGTGCGACGATTGCACTGCCGGAGCGTTGTTAGATTCATTTGGTATTTCAATCCACGCACCCGTGAAGGGTGCGACGGACGTGGACGTCGTAAAATGGTACGTGCCTGCCGATTTCAATCCACGCACCCGTGAAGGGTGCGACGTGGCCGAACAGCTACAAACTAATCTATCAGACACATTTCAATCCACGCACCCGTGAAGGGTGCGACTTTGCCTCCCAAGATTTGCTGAATTCGTTGTCTTTATTTCAATCCACGCACCCGTGAAGGGTGCGACCGTATTGAGCACCACACCGCTGTCTTTGCCGCCAGAATTTCAATCCACGCACCCGTGAAGGGTGCGACCGATAGTTATTTGCTGTTTCTTCAGGCAACGTCGTGAATTTCAATCCACGCACCCGTGAAGGGTGCGACATCCGCACCGATTCAAGAGAAAAAGGAGTATGTCGGATTTCAATCCACGCACCCGTGAAGGGTGCGACGGCGTCACGGACGACGTTGGCGTCTGGCTGGATGTCATTTCAATCCACGCACCCGTGAAGGGTGCGACTTTCTTGGCCACGTCCATGACGTCACAAGCTTTCTGATTTCAATCCACGCACCCGTGAAGGGTGCGACTTTTCATCTCTCCTTTATCTGCCGCTGAGGCCTGCGATATTTCAATCCACGCACCCGTGAAGGGTGCGACACCTTCTGTTCTTAACGTGTTCTTTCATGTCAATAATTTCAATCCACGCACCCGTGAAGGGTGCGACAATGGCCTTGTAAGATACCCGCGGATACCTTTAGATTTCAATCCACGCACCCGTGAAGGGTGCGACGAGCGTTTCGGCCTTTTCATCGTTCCGGGCATCCATATTTCAATCCACGCACCCGTGAAGGGTGCGACGTCCGCAGAGCCCGCCGACAAGTGGCGCTGATAGGAATTTCAATCCACGCACCCGTGAAGGGTGCGACAAGACAGGAAAGCTAGGGCTGAAATACGTCGTAGCATTTCAATCCACGCACCCGTGAAGGGTGCGACTCGTAATGCCGCCCGACGCCATTTTAGGCACACTCAAGATTTCAATCCACGCACCCGTGAAGGGTGCGACGACAATCTACAAAATGTACTGTACAATTTGTACATAAATTTCAATCCACGCACCCGTGAAGGGTGCGACGGGCCAAGAGCGGGCTGGAAACTATCCGCAGTTTTGTATTTCAATCCACGCACCCGTGAAGGGTGCGACACATTGGCCTGAGCGGCATCGACATCATCGACCTTATTTCAATCCACGCACCCGTGAAGGGTGCGACGACTACCAAAAATAATATGAGTCATCAATTTGAGATTTCAATCCACGCACCCGTGAAGGGTGCGACAACATGGATTGAAGGTTTTCGAGATAAGACCGTTTTATTTCAATCCACGCACCCGTGAAGGGTGCGACCCAAAGCAGCTACTCGAGTAATTAAAGAATTTAAAATTTCAATCCACGCACCCGTGAAGGGTGCGACAATTATAACGTCATCAAAAAGATGCATGAATATTATAATTTCAATCCACGCACCCGTGAAGGGTGCGACGGGAGCGAACAGGCCGTTTCACGTCTGATGGACCAATTTCAATCCACGCACCCGTGAAGGGTGCGACTGGCCAATACAATCACCGCCAAAATGTGTATCTAAATTTCAATCCACGCACCCGTGAAGGGTGCGACACATTGGATGCGGATACACCAGCTAAATCGTTTAAATTTCAATCCACGCACCCGTGAAGGGTGCGACGGCGCCGACGGCAAGGACATTTCAGAGACCTTGGCTATTTCAATCCACGCACCCGTGAAGGGTGCGACCACATCACGGCCGCCGCTTAAGAACGATGTCGTCGATATTTCAATCCACGCACCCGTGAAGGGTGCGACTTTGAAATGTTTGGACCGGAAAGAAAATATGGTAATTTCAATCCACGCACCCGTGAAGGGTGCGACTCTTCCAATGGAGTATTTGTTGCCGTAGCTATTAATTATTTCAATCCACGCACCCGTGAAGGGTGCGACGGCCAAACTTCAACCGAAAACAATACTGAATCGGCATTTCAATCCACGCACCCGTGAAGGGTGCGACCGGGCAGGTGGAAAAGATGACGAAGGGCATGAAGCCGATTTCAATCCACGCACCCGTGAAGGGTGCGACCAGCAGATAAAGCGGGATTTTGAAAAAGCTGGATATATTTCAATCCACGCACCCGTGAAGGGTGCGACGATATTAAATGCTTACCGTTGGTAAACGACGTAGATATTTCAATCCACGCACCCGTGAAGGGTGCGACGCTTACCCCGGCTACCATCATTGCACAGACAACGGCATTTCAATCCACGCACCCGTGAAGGGTGCGACCTTATAGTGCGGATTGTCAATCTGCGTTTCGCCAGGATTTCAATCCACGCACCCGTGAAGGGTGCGACGCTATACTTATTGCCCATCTTCGCATTTTGTTCAAAGGATTTCAATCCACGCACCCGTGAAGGGTGCGACCACGTATTACTTTTCGCGGCTTCATATTTTGCGTTATTTCAATCCACGCACCCGTGAAGGGTGCGACCGGTCGTCTTCCCAGTGCCAGCATAGCCGGCCATCTTATTTCAATCCACGCACCCGTGAAGGGTGCGACCTGTCCTTCCATGTTGATTTTGCAATTTTATCAAGCATTTCAATCCACGCACCCGTGAAGGGTGCGACTTGGCGCGACAGCAAGAACGCCGTTAACGATGCCGAATTTCAATCCACGCACCCGTGAAGGGTGCGACGCCGGCATGGCTCTATACCTGCTTGTCGCCGACGGCATTTCAATCCACGCACCCGTGAAGGGTGCGACACGAAAGACGCTTTCCAAAGCGCTACCGCTGGTGTCTATTTCAATCCACGCACCCGTGAAGGGTGCGACAACTAAAAAATAATTCTAGTAAATACATGAAACTATATTTCAATCCACGCACCCGTGAAGGGTGCGACATACCTGACACCGGAAAAGGTGGAAAAAGTGCTGTTATTTCAATCCACGCACCCGTGAAGGGTGCGACATCAATCCGCAAGAAATTTTAATTAGCTGGTCGTAATTTCAATCCACGCACCCGTGAAGGGTGCGACTCGCACGGCATTCATGCATTATATCACCCGCAACATTTCAATCCACGCACCCGTGAAGGGTGCGACTCTATCAGGCGCAGCACAATCCGCTGCTGGTCAAGCAACATTTCAATCCACGCACCCGTGAAGGGTGCGACGCTGGGCCGGTGTCGTCGTGCTGTAGATGTTTTCGCCATTTCAATCCACGCACCCGTGAAGGGTGCGACGCGTTGCTGGTAGCCATGGCTATCGACTACGTGACGGATTTCAATCCACGCACCCGTGAAGGGTGCGACTTCGGCAAGGGCTTCATCGCGAGACTCGATAGGTACATTTCAATCCACGCACCCGTGAAGGGTGCGACGTGTCACGATACCGACACCTCGATTCTATCCGTGGAATTTCAATCCACGCACCCGTGAAGGGTGCGACACGACAAGCTCAACGAACTGCATCCAAAGCTCAGAAAATTTCAATCCACGCACCCGTGAAGGGTGCGACTGGATCAGCGACGGTTCGATGACCTTCATTTTGTCAATTTCAATCCACGCACCCGTGAAGGGTGCGACATGACGAAGGACAAGTTGGCCATACGATACATTTCCTATTTCAATCCACGCACCCGTGAAGGGTGCGACTTCATTGCGTGCCTTGAGCTTCTCTGCGTCTTCAAAATTTCAATCCACGCACCCGTGAAGGGTGCGACGAGCAGATTCCTTCACAAGCATGCTCCCACGTTTCGTATTTCAATCCACGCACCCGTGAAGGGTGCGACTGACTCTCGGTTTGCTGTAGTCGATGGCGTTCAGCATTTCAATCCACGCACCCGTGAAGGGTGCGACAAGGGCCAGGCCACGGACGCCGAGAGTGTTCATCAGATTTCAATCCACGCACCCGTGAAGGGTGCGACATTCGCTTCGGACGAGGCATAGGCGTCGGAGCGGATATTTCAATCCACGCACCCGTGAAGGGTGCGACCTGGAGCGTGAGGAGTTGGCCCGGAAGCTCGGAGCCATTTCAATCCACGCACCCGTGAAGGGTGCGACTCGGCGACCGGCTCCACTGTCGCACCACAGTACGGACAATTTCAATCCACGCACCCGTGAAGGGTGCGACTACCCAGGTTCCTGCAAATATTTCTCTTAAGTACGAATTTCAATCCACGCACCCGTGAAGGGTGCGACGCGGTTCACGACCGGCGGAAGCCCCGCCGGCGTGTTATTTCAATCCACGCACCCGTGAAGGGTGCGACCCGGTATCAACGCCTAACGCCTTCTTCATTTTCCCGATTTCAATCCACGCACCCGTGAAGGGTGCGACTCGGCGACCGGCTCCACTGTCGCACCACAGTACGGACAATTTCAATCCACGCACCCGTGAAGGGTGCGACACTTTTCTGGCCGGCAAGAAAAAGCCGACGAAATTAGATTTCAATCCACGCACCCGTGAAGGGTGCGACTGACTTCGCAAGTGCTGTGGCTGGCTTCTTTTCGCCATTTCAATCCACGCACCCGTGAAGGGTGCGACTGACTTCGCAAGTGCTGTGGCTGGCTTCTTTTCGCCATTTCAATCCACGCACCCGTGAAGGGTGCGACGTCCTTTGTCAGGGCAACTGCAGGAGAGGGGGCAGGTATTTCAATCCACGCACCCGTGAAGGGTGCGACTCTTTTTTTTGCTCCGGATCTAATTCCTCTTCCAGAATTTCAATCCACGCACCCGTGAAGGGTGCGACACATATCCCTCGGACCCTTCGACAAGTCCTGCATCATTTCAATCCACGCACCCGTGAAGGGTGCGACGCCCGGCCACATGGCGGGAATGTACCAGCCATTCCGTATTTCAATCCACGCACCCGTGAAGGGTGCGACATCCAGGACCACCTTTTCGACGGAGTCCATAGCTACATTTCAATCCACGCACCCGTGAAGGGTGCGACTTTGCCGTCTGTCGTCACGGAGTCGCATTTAAGTGGATTTCAATCCACGCACCCGTGAAGGGTGCGACTTCCGGGTTCAGGGCCTCTGCCTTGATTTCCGGCACATTTCAATCCACGCACCCGTGAAGGGTGCGACTTTATGCCGTCCCATGCTATCAACTCCTTCCGCTGGATTTCAATCCACGCACCCGTGAAGGGTGCGACGCCGTAAAGGTTCCTGTAGTGGCTCTCTACGCGGCATTTCAATCCACGCACCCGTGAAGGGTGCGACAAGGCGCTGGGCAGACACGTAGACCTTGCGCAGATATTTCAATCCACGCACCCGTGAAGGGTGCGACGGATATTGGTCCAATGCCTTACGGGGGACGCATTTCATTTCAATCCACGCACCCGTGAAGGGTGCGACCGGTTCCAACAGCCCCCACATCGCCGTTCCCGCTGATTTCAATCCACGCACCCGTGAAGGGTGCGACTGGCGGGGCCGTACTGCCTGGCTGATATTCATCGATGATTTCAATCCACGCACCCGTGAAGGGTGCGACTGCGTGCGCTCATTGTCACTGTCTCCGCCGTGCAGATTTCAATCCACGCACCCGTGAAGGGTGCGACTTATAACGCCTCCTTAGCAACCCTGCGCTTTGACATTTCAATCCACGCACCCGTGAAGGGTGCGACTGCAGTGGTCGGAGATGGAAAAGCCGTCTTCTACGGATTTCAATCCACGCACCCGTGAAGGGTGCGACTGGCACAGGCCGCTTGTACGCTATACCTTCTATTCTCATTTCAATCCACGCACCCGTGAAGGGTGCGACCCGCCATATATTTCCCTATTATTTAATCATTAATATATTTCAATCCACGCACCCGTGAAGGGTGCGACGCCGTTCGTCATCTTCTGCTGGTAAATCTCATCATTTCAATCCACGCACCCGTGAAGGGTGCGACTGTGCCCGTGGCGTTTAATATCGCGGTGCAGTCCCCAATTTCAATCCACGCACCCGTGAAGGGTGCGACCGGATGGAGTCGCTGTTGGTGATATTGGTACGGCCTTATTTCAATCCACGCACCCGTGAAGGGTGCGACTATGCCGCTTCCTTGCATGTGTTATTACTACTGATAATATTTCAATCCACGCACCCGTGAAGGGTGCGACGACACCAGATATCCACGAATGGACAGAAGCAGACAATTTCAATCCACGCACCCGTGAAGGGTGCGACTTATGCTCTATTTTTTATGCCAGGAGACACAATAATTTCAATCCACGCACCCGTGAAGGGTGCGACCTGCTGTTCTTTGATGTAACAATGATGATGACATACAATTTCAATCCACGCACCCGTGAAGGGTGCGACACAGGAAGCGGATGAAAAAGGAAGACATTCACAAAATTTCAATCCACGCACCCGTGAAGGGTGCGACCTGCTGTTCTTTGATGTAACAATGATGATGACATACAATTTCAATCCACGCACCCGTGAAGGGTGCGACACAGGAAGCGGATGAAAAAGGAAGACATTCACAAAATTTCAATCCACGCACCCGTGAAGGGTGCGACGCAATCATCTTCCGATGTAGGGAGCGTGATTGCGATATTTCAATCCACGCACCCGTGAAGGGTGCGACGCTAAACGCCGCTGTACGTCACCGTTCCACTAATACATTTCAATCCACGCACCCGTGAAGGGTGCGACATTTTTTTGATATTCTACACATACCCTTTCGCATTTATTTCAATCCACGCACCCGTGAAGGGTGCGACTACTGGATGCGGCCGGCATCATCAAAGTTGTCACGATTTCAATCCACGCACCCGTGAAGGGTGCGACCAAGGTCATCGAAAAGATGATGGGTGCCGAAGTTATATTTCAATCCACGCACCCGTGAAGGGTGCGACAAGTTCGACCTGCAGCGGTTCGCCGACGGCGGCACTATTTCAATCCACGCACCCGTGAAGGGTGCGACGGGAAAGACGGCATCAGCATCAAAATGGAAGACAAATTTCAATCCACGCACCCGTGAAGGGTGCGACGAAGCTTTTCTGGCATCTCGATACTGTAGAGAGCTATTTCAATCCACGCACCCGTGAAGGGTGCGACGATTTCAACACCACTGTTGAGA
>OKRV01000594.1_pt1 | contig 24630 bp, 21 predicted proteins | sample 1601201 | NCBI WGS metagenome assembly OKRV01 (sample SAMEA3541540, study PRJEB24748) | human gut metagenome | biome: human gut; feature: human-associated habitat; material: faeces | place: China | collected 2012 | reverse complement strand
GCCAATACAATAGCCAGCATAATTGTTCCCGTTTATTTTCCCAAAACCATTAAAGGTTGTAACAGTATGGGAATGATCACCATTTGTGCTGGTTGATCCTGAATGCCCATGGGATGGCATTTCACTTGTAGTTAAGATGTGATTGGCCTCTCCACCGGTATTTCCTGCGGAGTAGGTATCTCCGGCGGCTAGTATAAATTTATCTTTAACCTGAGCCCATGTGCCGCCAAACAAGGTAGACGGATTCGTGTTGACACTACTCCAATATAGTGCTCCTACCGGATAGGCGGCTAACAGAACCGCTGCCAATACCGTTGAGTCGATACCCTTTACTGTCGTGCTGAAGCTAACATCTCCACTTCCATCTATAGCGGCACTCCCAGTGACATTGCCGGTTAACGCGATGTTTCGTGCTGTCTGCCATTTTGTGGCCGTCGCTGAATTTCCAGTACAAGTTACCGCATTGGTGGCATTGGGAACCGTCCCTGATACATCGAAAGTCAATCTGTCATTGGTGGCATCCGCTGTAATCGTAATATTGGCACCTTGCACGATCGTCAGCGTATCTTGCTTGCCATCTGCCTGAATCGTAATGCTGCCGACAGCCACATTGCTAAATGCATTTTGATTTACTTCCGCGCCTGTTGCCACGCCATCCAGCTTGTTTTTATCGGCTTTGCTCATAAACCCGTCGGCATTTTGTGTAGCATCAGAATGCCCATGCGTAGACGGTGAAAAATAAGAGGCGTCTTTCCCGTCTACCTGATCCGCATTTAAATTTGCATTAACATTTCCGTTGCTGACAGGCAGTTGCCCTGACGCATTGCCAGGAACCAATCCCTGCAGCTTCAAGGCATTGACAATCTGATCCTCAATGATAGCCCGCAGCTGTTCCCGCGCCTCCGCAGGGAACGCGGATAAATACTCGTCGTCTGCCGGTTTTGTGCTGTCATACGCCATATTATCATGCTCCTTTCTTCAATAAAAAAACGCCCTACGGCGTTAGTATCCTTTGATACGGATATCCGCGGTACCGCCGACGTCTGTATTGGATGCATTTTTAATTTTGATTACGCAATCATTTAGGGTCTTACTGATCAATTCGGCATGCAGGTTTTCCCCGATCGCTGCTGGAACGACTGCTGGGACCGTGTAATAGGTATGGCCATATGATACCGTTGTCCCGCCGGTGCTGATCGTCGCTGTTAAGGCAATATCGGTGTCCGGCACATCAATCGACACGATACATTGATTGACTTCCGGCGTCTTTGTGATATCTGTCGTTTCCAGCAGGATACGGAACTGAATATACCGAAATGTCCGTTGTATCGGCTTAAATCCTTCCCAGTCCAGCCATGTCGTCCCATCCTGCGAAGTACGCACCTGCAGTGCTGCACTACCGCCTTTTAAATCGACCGAAGATGTGAATAGTGTGGTGACGTTACAAGTAATAATGGATGCAATGTCAATGACCGCTGACGTATAGATGCCTGCCCCATAATACATGTCAAGAGTATCCGCCAAACGCAGCAGACACGTCGTATCGTCTTCCACGGGAAGCACAGACAACGCTGCATCTGCAACCATTTTTTCCACCGAATGTGCCGTATTACTAAACCGTATATTTTTAATCCATGCGCTATAATTATTTACTACGTTAATTGCACTGGGAGCAGAAAAGCCGTCTAATGCGGGCCAATCAACTTGCGTAGATTGTCCATTTACCACTAAAGATCGTTTACCAGCACTTGCAGACCATGAAACACTAATTTTAGTTAGAGCATTTACAGGAACACCACTGGCTATGTACAGACCACTATTAGTAGATCCATAGTCAAAAGTAACTTGTCCCGAGGAGCTTAAAAATATCAAAAATCTGCCCCACGTTCCACTGAAATTAAAATAATTATTCCATGAAGCAACTACTAATGGATTTATCGTAAATTCTAGCGTTCCTTCTTCCGCAGAAAACACGGATCCCGGCACAGTCAGTGCTTCTACTGTCCGACCGAAAGATGCCGGAACGGTACTCGTTGCGTAGGATTTCTTTTCTACTTGATATCCTCCTACATAGTATGTGAAATTTTGATCTGTAACATACCCGTATGGGAAAATATCAAAGATAGGATTTCCCGTATAATCCGCATTGAAAATTAGCGTTGCGCTATATCTATGCCATTTACCATCTCTTATCAAAGGAACAGCAATCCCTGTTGCCAATGCCCCTGTCCAATCTGATTTATAGACTTGAACTGATACACTTTTTCCTAAAGCCGTAGTGGCAACCTTAAGCCAAGCACTGCAAGTAATGACATCGCCCGCTTTAAAAGATGTTCCTAGTGCAGGCATACTTTGCTCCATGCCACTCCACCAATTATTTGCCGTTGTTCCATCTACGGAATCTCCAGTTATTTGCCAATAGCGTCCTGCGGCAGGGACATTAGTCGTTATTTCATTAATGCTAACAGTTGCCGATCCATGTCTTACACTACCTGGTGTTTGCCCTCCATAATAATTGGTTGTTCCTTCTTCAATAAGCAGTCCGTTAGCGCCAAACCGCGGCACTCCTGCCGCAACCTGCGTACCGTCCTCTTTATACGCTACAGAATTTCTGGTAAATGTCCCTGTCACTTCCTTCGCCAGCTTTAATACGCTGCTGCCGCCGACTTCACTGAATTTTGTCGTCGGATAATCGGACCACTTGCCGCCGATCGTCTGGAAATTGATCAGTGAAGTCCCAAATTCTGTATTGTCGTGCGTGCCACTGGCCAACGCAATTTCATCGAACGTTTGGATTACATTGCGGGGCGATAGGTTGCTAACGGTCAAAGAAACACTGGCCGCCGTTTTACTGTATTTCCCGTTGCTGTTGATTGCTTTGACAAAATAGTGATAAAATCGGGCCGTATCAATGGCCATGGTGTAGTCTGTATTCGCTACCCCGGTCGATACTAACGCCCCGCTGTCAAAGCTGTACCCTTCCCGTATTTCATAACCTGTCACATCATTGTCCGGGCTTTTATCCCAGTAGAGTTCCACCGTATCGCCATTCTGGTATGCCACCAATCTCGTCACATTGGACGGCTCGACTTGCACCGTGCAGGCAATGGATACTTCGTCCGAGTAATACCCGGCAGCATTCATGGCTTTAATCATCACTTTAAAGGTTCCCGACGAGGTTATTGTATAGGTGGCATACAGTTCCCGTGTGAACGGCAGCGGTTCCCCGGCATCCCAGTTATCGCCAATCTTTACCTGGTATCCGGATAAGTCGCCGTCCGTAACTTCGGCCCAATTGATATTTAAGATGGATCGATTGTTGCTGTTTTGCGACGCCTGAATGCTGGCAACAGGATTGGGGCGCAGGTCATAGATACCGCTAACGCTTGCGGCATACTGGCTTTCATTTCCAGCTATGGTGACAGCCTTGATCAACCAGGTGTGCTGCGCTTCGTCGTCAACTATGACATCAAAAAACGTCATATTTACTCGTTCAGCCACACTCTCTGCGGTATCCCAGTTGCTTCCTTGCCTGATTTTATAGTACATGACGTCAGGCTCTGCCGCGGCATCCCATTGCAGTCGGACTTTTGTTTTATCACTGATATCTTGTGTTGCTCTGAAATTCGTGACGTCCAGGGGCTGGATGGATGCCGTAATGTCTGTACTGGCGATCGTACTGGTATAGCCTGCCACCGTAACTGCCTGTACCATATAATGCCAGGTTCCGTTGCCGGGCAGTGCGACCGTAAGCTTGATGTCTTTTGTTTTCGCCACCAACGTGCCCGCATCCCAGGACGTTCCGTACTTCACCGCATAATCGGCAATATCGCCTCCCGCCGGTGCCGACCAGGACAGCGTCGCTTTGGATTTATCCTGTGTGGATTGTGCCATAACCAGACCGGTGACCGCATCCGGCTCCAGCGTGACTTGTTCCACCAGCTGGGCCGCATTGGCACTGTAAAACCCTTCAGCATTACTGGCTTTGATCCAAAACGTATAACTGCCCGAAGACGGCAGCGTATAGCGTGCCGTAGTTGCTTTTGTTTCGGTAACAAGGACTGTTCCCGTATCCCACGTATCGCCGACTCGTATTTCATAGTAAGATAGATCGACTTCTTTGTTCGCCGCCCAGTTAAATACGGCAATGGATCGGTCCGCATCACTCTGTTGTACGGTAAATCCCGTCACGTCGGCAGGTTCGCAGGTAATCACGTCCGTCACGGTCGCCTGGTTTGCGGACTCGTTATCGCTGTTATCCACGGCCACCACGGCAAACATGTACTGTCCGGATTGATCGGCGGTGTATGTGTAGGTCGTATCTGTCAAAATATTACTATGCAGGACGCCATTGACATACACCCGGTACCCTTTCAGGTCGATATCCGTATTAGCTGCCCAGGACAATTTTACTTGGGTGGTGTTGGATGTGATTTTTGTTGCCGTAAGGCCAGTAACGTCATTAGGCGGTGCATCTTCTCCCACGTCCACCGTGACAGTAACGCCACTCGACTGGGACACATTGGTGATCGTTTTAATTTTAAGATAATATATCGTATCGGGATCTGTATCAAAGTCGCAGGCCATGTCACCCGTTTCCATCATCTGATTCCACTTTACATTGTCCGTTGACGCATAGACAATAAATTTACTGGAATACGCACCATCTGGCAGCTGCCACGTCGCATACAAATGCGCATGTTTGGTTCCGTCTGACGCCAGCCAATGTATCTGCTTCGCCGACACGTTAATGACGTTTTCCGCCTGATTCGGCTGCGCTGTCGAGTAGTTCGGCGTAGGTATATCATAGTTTTCGTTGAATACGTTTTCATTGTACTCAATCGCTTCGATTTCCCGAACCATATCCTCCGTACGACTGATGGAGCGGACAACGAATTTCTTCGTCCCCTTATTGACTTCAGCGATATCGAATATATCCCCGGCAGCTGGTGGGGATGCAGGGGTTTCCGACAGCACAACCGTAGTCGTAGCATCATTTACGGTAATCGACTGACAGCCTACCTCATATCGGGTATCATCCGCGGTAGAGCGATAGGCAAATGTATACGTCTTAGCACTGTCATACGACTTCATTACTGTGTTCACGACTACCGTATTCCCGTCTACACTTGCAATCCGGCCACTGTTCTGCCACATAGGCACATCATGCGCCACGTAGATGACATCCCCGACTGTGCAGGCGATGGCGTCGATAGCCGCCTGGAAAGATACTGTGCGCACCATGTACGCGTTGCAGTACAGCTGGAATTTAGCTTCCCGGTATGCCTGTTCGTAGTCTGTGATGCCGTCATAGGTCAGTTGTGACGTAGTGTCATACTCGTCAGAGTCAAACGTAGGGCCAAAGACTTTCACTGTATCCCGCTGATAGTCTTTCTGTGCGTTGGTAAACGTCAGCTCTACAGCGTTTGCCCGGTCTGAAGTCTGGAGGAACGTTTCCGAAAACGTACCGCTGATGATGTTGCCCATGCCAAACATCTGCACGGCTTCTTTAGGCCCATCCCAGCAGCATCCATATTTCGTGCCGAACAGCTCTACCATTCCGCGTCCGACGGGAGCAATGAACCGGTTCACTACATCCAACAGTTCACCTGATGTGTTGATTTCGATGTTGATTTTTAGTTTGAACCTGTCACAGTACGCCGCCCATTCGGCGAACTGGTTGTACAGTAATAGGGATGCATCAGCCCCACTGTGGATATACGTCGTGCCCCCGCTTCGTACATCAGTTATCTTTTCCGCACGATGGATCATATCGTACGCGGCCCATGCCGGGTTCGTTGCGGCCTGTTCTTCGTACGTCTGCGTTCCCGGGTTCCAAATGTAAACGGTACTCCGCTGTTTCATGAACTTCATCGTCGGGGACCCGGAAAGCTGATCCGTAGCCAGGGCCCGCACGCCAATCAGGGCAATTCCCGGATATGTGAAGTCATCGTATACGATGCCGCTGACAGCAGTCCACCATACACGGGTACTTGCCCGTGTAGACGTTACCGGGTATCCACGGGATACGACTTTAACCCGCACCTGATACTGCCCTTCTGGGAGATGGTCCACCCGGTACTGCCGGCGGATAGCTGATGACTTATTGCCCTTAATCATGCCGTCATTAGTGGAGTCTCTTGTTGCCCGTACGTATACCTTGCCATAAGACCGTGCAATCCAGTTCACGAACTCATGCGTAGTTACCCAGTTGAAAGGGCCTACGGCTATTGTCCGTTCCGGTTTTGCCGTATAGGTTGTGCTGTAGCCCCCGATGCTGATTTTGTAGCTCGTGCCGTTGTCATGACTTTCAAATTTAATATCGTATTCGCCAATAGGCGCCGTATCGTCGTTCAGCGATACGTATTTACATCTGGACTCCAAATAATGATGCGGCCGTAAAAAGTCTTTCCAATCGCTGGACCCTTCTGGGGCGTATTGCGCGGCAATTTCTACGAAGGTCTCATCCAGTCCGCCTTTATCATTGGCATAATATAACCCGTTGGAGCACTCTACATAGATGATGAGGCCCTGAGTCGCATTGCCTGTAACCAGATCCGTACGCCATTCACTTTCGAGCAGTTCGTATCCCAGGCTCTTCGTGCTCACGGTATCATTGAAATTAGGGATGATGTCCTGATCATTCAGCCCGGACCGGGTATCCAGTCTGACGTTCTTATAGTTTTCTATCGGGTTATCGTTCAGCTGGACGTCGTATATCTTTAATGGGCCATACCCAGCAGCGACGAGCCAGTTAAGGTACTGCTTATCAGCGTCAGACGTTATATATTTCCCGATAGTCTGCCCGCCGCTCCGGACCGTGCCATACGTAATCGGGATAGGATTGTTCTGCCCGGATGTAGTCTGTATGCCAGACCACGAGTACGTCGGATTTTCAGAATTGTCCTGGTATCCCCGTGTATTCGCTGTGCCAAAGGCCCGTTGTATCAACGTGCCACCGATGAACATGACCGCCGCTGCGGCCAGATACCCGCCGATAGCGGCGAATCCTGTTGCACTGGCTAAAGCCGCGCCGCCCCACGTGCCGGATGCTACCAGACCACCGACGCCCATAGAGACAACCGACAGCGCCACGGTAGCAATGATCAGCAGAGGATTCTTCCCGTGGCCTTTCCCCACTACAGGCGAAAACACGATAAAATCACGGTCATGTACGGACTGATCGCCGTTAATGGTGTAGCTGTTCCGGGATATGACCATATCAGACAGGGACAGCATATCCGTACACTTCTGCACGTAATGGCTGACTGGCGCCCCGGCGACATACGGGAGCTGATGGATTTCTCTGTTTTTCTGTGGCTCGAACGGATTTTTGACAAAAATAACAGTAATCATGTTTTGCCCCCTACATATACATAAAAGCCTTCAATCACACCTCGCCATGCCGGGGAATCCAGGCGGCTGATGCAAACGCCTATTTTGGCCCGGGTATGGATGAATTTACCGTTTCCGATGTACACCCCGGTATGGTTCACGATTCCCGGCGGTGTGCCCATCCGGAGAGCTACCAGGCACGGAACAGGAAGCGGCGGTGCCACCCGCCGCCATGCCGATGATGCAGCTTCCCGCTGTACAATGCCATTTATCTTTTCTTCATCGTCCCAATCCGCTGTAAATTCCGGTAGGCGTACTCCGAGCCGGCTATATACCTCCATGACAAGGCCGTAACAGTCAAAACCTATGGCACGGTTTCGGCCGCCATTGACGAAAGGGATGCTGATAAGATCTTCATAGTCAATCATACATAAATCCCTCCCTGGTCAACACCCGGAAAACCACCAAAGCGGGAACTACAGCCCCGTTTCCGGCAATCGGAGAGCGTCCGGTTACAGCTGGTGTAGTCTGTTCCCTTATACCCGCACTGGGGGCCTCCAAACTCCTTATACCGGCAGCCGTTCTTAGTGTATTTTCCTTCTGGCCGCCGGGAGTGAGGATTGTAAGACGTGCCTACCGTTGCTGTCACCCATTGCTCATTGACGGTCAGCTTCGTGATCCGGTAATGCTCCTCTACTTCAGCGCTTTTGCTCTGCAAGCCTTTCGTATTAACAATGTAGAACACGACTTCCCCGTTATTGGCGCCATTCGATGCCTCAACATAATAGGTCAGCGCCTGGCTTGTGTTGTCGATACGGATTTCAAAAGACGGAATGCTTCCCGATTTATCTTCTGATACCTTGCCGATTTCAAACGGGAACGCCTGCCAAACATGGCCATTCCATTCAATGTCTTCTGTGTTATGGCAGACCCGGATAGGATCTACGTCTGCCATCGGGATATCGAGTTCCAGGAGCAGAATAAACACGCTGTCGGTATCCATCTTGTTCTTTTCGGCTTTAGCGATTGCCGATAATGATAACATATGCTCCCTCCTAATCTTCCCGTATCGTAATGCTACCGGTCATCATATTCACGGCCTTAGACGTAAAGGCCTCTTTTTCCACAAATCGAACCGTATACGTTTTGCCATCGATAGGCGACACCCACTCAAAAGGCTTTGCACTGAAATAGGACTTGTTCTGCAGAAAGTCCATGAGTGTTACATACTCAGCGTACGGCAGATTGTCCCATTTCAGTACCCATGTCTTGCGGCTCTTCGTATATTTCCGTCTGGCCTGTACCGTACCGTCTTCAAAGGTCGAACGGATAGATGTGTCTTCTACGTCCTCCGTAGACCCGTATGATGGCGGCGTTATATCCGGCCATTTCAGTGCATCAGCCATTGCCCAGCGCTCCTTTCAGCATCGTACGGCTTCCCATGTAGTCAGTCGCCACGGCTTCCAACATAGTTGTCACTATCAGCTTCTTACCGTCAACCTGCGCCGTAGACTGCGTTGATTTGACCTGCTGTCCGGACTGGTTGACAATCCGTACTTCTACGTTTTCTATACCGGATTGGCGGTCATTCTGCCCGCTGTTTAAAATCTCTGCTGTTTCACGGGCATTATGCACGTATCCGTTACCACTCATTTCTACCAGCTCCCGGCCTTCTTCGCCGGCGATGAAATACCCAGGGGCGACAACGCCACCGCTGGCAAATCCCGTCACAGAGTGATGATAAGCATAGGAAGCTGGAAGAGATGTCCCGCCACTGAAAGAAAGGCCACCGCTCAGCGTGTTGATTGTGCTGCTTGTGATGTCACTGGACAGGCCTATGTTTGCGCCCATGCCGCACGCCTGCATGATGGCATGCATGACAAGCCCCTGCATGATGATCTTCATCATCGTGTTCAGGATAGTATTAGCCACGGAAATATACAGGTTGCGCATCCGTTCACTAAATGACTCATTCTGTGTCAGCATGTTATCGAATGCACCCTCCATAGTATCCGTCAGACTGTTCCATCCCTGCGTAAGCGCGGATCCAATATCCTGTGTATACGTTTTCATGTTCCGGCCCAACTGCTGAAGTCCTGCACCCCAATCCGTTTTGGACTCCAGAGAGTACAGCTTCTGCATGTTTTCATACAGTTCCTGCTCCATCTTTATCCGCTGTTCCTGTGTTAGCTTTGCCGTATTAAGCTGTTCTTTCTGGTACCGGGTAAATTGTTCTAACTCCTGTGCCTGGTATTTATTGATATTCGAAGCATAATCTTCCTGAAGGTATCCCATGCTTTGCAGATGAGTTTGGCGTTCGTTGTGCTCTGTCGTCATCAGCTCTCGCTCTTTCTGCAATTCTTCCTGCCGGGCTTTTTCCTTCTGTACGTACTGGTATTGTTCTACTAATTCTTTGCCTTCCGCATCATCGCCTTTTCCGACAACATTTTTATAAACATCCTTACGTTTCCGGTCGATTTCCCGTAACGTCTTATCCAGGTTTCGTTGCAATGCTACCAAACGGTTATCGTAATTATCTCCGTACATGCCAATTTCTGCAGCCGTAATTGCTGTTTCATCTGCATACTGAGCCCGTCTCTGTTGCCATTTTTCCACGACATCCTTGATAGCTTCTTTTTGATACCCGGATAATTTCTTATAGGCTTCATCCATCTGTGGGGGCTTATATGTAGTCGTGCTCATCGGCGCTAAATTGATATTGTCGCCGCCCAGGGAATCATAGATAGCCCGGACGCCATTTACGTATTCATCCGTATTTTCGCCGTAATGCTTGACGCCCTCTCAGACATCGCCATTCTGCTCTCTGATTTTTCCACGCAGTAAACCAATGGCTGCTATCGTGTTCTGTCTGTCATTGGACGCATAGTCATCGGGTATGCTATGACGCTGGCCATCTTCACCTAAGTAATCCTGGCCTGGCAGGATTTGGAATATGCCCGAAGCGCCCGATGTGGAATTATAGGTGTTGCTTCCGATGGTAGATATATTCTTTTGATCACCGGATTCATAGGTAGCTATAGCCAGCAGGAGTTTCAGCAAATCCGTGGCATTCATTTCCGTGGCTACTTGTTCAATCGTCTGAATTTGAGGTGTCTGTGGAATCGTTACGGATTCCTGGGATACAGTAGGTTGAATCGGAGCCGCTGGTTGTGTTGGCAACTCCGGAAGCGGTGACCCATTATCTGTAAAATGAACATTGTTATCTCCCCAATGCGTCCCTGTTACAGGATCATCCGGAGTTTCGTATTCATCCAGTGGATTCAAGCCGATTGTCCGCGCATATGCAGCTAATTGATGCCGTAAATCTGCATTGTTTTTCAGATTACTGTCAGACAGGTCAAATGCCTGTCCGCTACCATGCCAAGAATTTGTGTCCCAAGGACGATTCATGCTGGTAACTGTCGGCTGTTCGCCTGTCAGCTCATAATATTTTTCAGATAATAGATGCAGTTTTTGAGCTGTTAGCGTAGTAATGGCATCGTCGCCGCCTAATAAATCTTCTTTCCAGTTCTGTTCAATGGAATATCCATCTGATGCGCCGCCACTTCCAGCCTTGGGCGTAAATGTCTTCAACGTTACAATAGAGCTGGCAATCTCTTTATTGACATGGCTTACTTCGCGGGATATTTTGTCCAGGTCAATTTGTAATTGTGTTCCTGTCAGATTCAGAATTTTTTCATTCAGGCTTTCAATGATATTCGCTACTTTTTCGTTTGCTTGAGCGATTTTTCTTGAATTTTCTGCAATCACGTTTGCGTATTCTTTATTCGCTTGGGCTTGTTCCCTTGCAGCTTGTGCCGCTTCACGCTGGGCTTTAGTTTCTTCCTTGGTTGCGGCTTTGGCATCCTCTTTATCGCCTTCTCCGTCTCCTGAATATCGGCCTGTAACTTGATTCAGCAGATCAGGACGTTCATTGGCTATTTCGCCCATGATACGTTTTTCTTTTTCCATGCTGGCAATCATGTTTTGCTTTTCCTGTTCTTCCTGCTGTTTTTTCAGCTCTTCTTCATGCTCAGCATTCAATTTTTTAACCGCATCAATATCGTCCTGACTGACTTCATCCCAGTCGGCCCCTACACCGGTCCAGTCACTTACTTCCGGTACGTTTGTATCATTACGCTTGACGTTGCCATTTCGGTCTACGACCCAGTTTGAGCCATTGTACCAATAGGTATGGTTCTGTTCCCAGTCTCTTTCTGCTGTCGCATATTCATAGAGTTTATATAATGCTATTCCGATAGCTGCGGCAACACCAACCCAGCCACCAACCAAACTCCAGGCCAGGGACGTCAGATTACGGATAGCATTGCCAGCAACAGCACCCATGGAGACTACCCTGGCACCTGACGCCGCTGCCGCTGTGCCGGTAGCTACGGTGGCCACATTGGTTTCAACAGTACGGGCCTTTAATGCAGTCTGTGCTTCACTGGCTATGGCAGCTCCTTCCGCTGATTTCGCTCCTGCTTCCAGCCCCTGTACGCCTTGCAGTTCCGTTTCCAGTGTTGTCGATACTATCTGTTCAGCCAGTTCCGCTTCCCCCGCTTTAATCAACAAAATAGCCTGATTAGCGCGGGATGCCATCATTTCAGCAGTCGTTCCCTGAGCTTCCAAACTTGCGCTGGTTTCCAGTATCTGCGTAGCCAGTTCCATTTCTCCGGCTTTCATTGCCGCCAGCGCTGTTTCAAACACGGTCCGCGTCGTTTGTGCGGCCGCTGAACGCTTAACTTCCAACTCAATGTTGTTGCGGATTTCATTGCCTAATGATTTTTCCAGAGCAATCTGTCTGGCTACTGCCTGATTAGTCGCTTCTTGAGAGCCGGCAGAAATTACTGTGCTCGTTGAGTTAGACAGCGCCGTCATGCCACTCCTGACTTTTTGCATATTCGCCTGGCGTTGTGCATTTACTTCTGCTTCAATTTGTATTCTGGCCTGTTCAGCTGCACGGCCAAGAACTGTCTGTGCCTCGGCCGCTCCCGTCAATGCGTTGCGATAATCATTGACGTAATAACTAATCTTGCGTCCTACCCACAGCGCCATCATACCTTCTGTCAGGATGGTCGTATGTTCTGCCGCCACTTCGATAACGCCTGCCGCGATATTTAATGCCGGCGTAAATACACCGGATAAATCGCGGGCCACCTCGACTAGTCCTGAGCCAAAATGCTCGATGACGATAGCTCCGTTCTGGATGCTTTCAATCACATCGCCATTGATACCTGTAACCTTGCCGCTATCCATATCAACGGATACCAGTTTATTGGCTAAGTTACCGATTTCATCCGTAGCTTCCTGGATGAATGGTGTTAATGCTTCACCGCCAACACGAGAGATTGATTCTTTCAGATGATTCCAACGGCCCTCAAATGTTTCAAGATAATGCTCATTGGCTTCTATTTCACCGCGAAGACGTTCAGACAAAAAGGAAAACAGCCCTTCTGCAGACTGTTTCGCTTGCTGGATATCTTCATTTGTCAGGCCCAACTGCATACCCAGGGTAGTCCGTTCTACGTTTCGGCCATTAATGATATCTCGAACATCTCGTGACAGCGTACTGCCATCAATCCCCATGGCCTTGCCTGTCGTTGTAAAGGCGCTGGCCAACTTCATGGTCTGCTCGATGGTCATCTTGGCATTCAGTGCGCTCGGGAGCATGCCACGGAATACTTCAGATATTTCCTTTGTGCTGGCACCTGTTACCAATGCCTGGTCAGATAATTCCCGCATCAATGTCTTTGACATGCCCAGGGCTTGATTCCACTGAATAGCTTCTCCGTTAATCTGCCCCATGGACATCAGCGAGCCTGCCAGGGAAATAGAGCCGGTCTGCATGGTGGTATAAAATTCCAATGCCGAATCTACTGCACTATGCAAGGCTTCTGTAATGCCATTCAAGCCGGCAATGGCTGAAGCATAGGCTGCCGTGTTCCGCAACACGGACTGAACTGAAAACAGGGAATTTCCAAATGATTCTATTTTCTGCTGCGTGTTTTCTGCTTCCCTGGCCACTCTTTGAAATGAGCCAGTCGCATCATCACGCCCAATAATCCGGATTTGTACATCAGTGCCCGCCATCACTTATCATCTCCCTCATGCGTTTCAGTTCAAATCGTTCCAGGCATTGTATCTTATGAAAATCGCCTGGCGATGGTTCAATATCCAGCATATCAGCGGCTACAGCTACTGCATTATAGTCCAATCCCATCGGTACAGGAGCAGAGCCGCCCATGCCTCCAACACTGCCGTATCGCCATTGTGTGTAGCATCTGGCCCATAGTGTATAGGCCACCATATTGAGCGGCGATAATTCCGGCATATGATAATCGCAGGTCTCGCAATCATCGTCTTTGCCTAAATCCTTGCACGTCTGGCAATAGGATGCTTTATTCACTGTCCAATCCCAGACATCAATCAGTTTTTTTCGCTTACCTTATCGCCGTATGTTGCGGCAAATACCATCTGCCCGAACACAAAGCAGACGTTGTTCGGCAAATCATCAAAATCAAAATCAGGATATACGTTATCGAGAACCCAATCTACCGATTGTTCCTGTTTTGTAATCAGGTTCTGGTTACTGTCAATGCCATATTTGAAATAGTTCAATTTCTTGGCATCAACCTCTTTGCGCTGTTTCCGCGTCATACTCTTGATTTCCGGCAATTTTCCTTCGTCAATCATCTTATAAATCTTGTCGCGTACATCTAGCAACTTTTTCATGTCTTCATTTTCTACAGTTTTCGTTTCTTTAACGGATTTTTCTTCTGCCATAATCTTTCACCCCTTAATAGCTGGCTACATCGTTAATTAAAGTTACCGTGATGATGCTGTTCCCACTATCGTTTGCGAAATAGCCACGATAATTCAAGGTCTGCGTAATGCCTTTAGGCCCGCTAATACCCGGTGTCGCCCGTTCCAGGATAACTTCCGGAATGGAGAACGACAGGCTGAATTTATCGCGGGTAAACGTCAATTCAAGCGATGTTTCCGTAGATTCCATGGCTTTCTTGAGCTGTGCATCATCTTCGAAAAGTGTTTCGATATTCCCGGAAACCTCTGCCAGTCCTTCATTGATGGAAGGACGCATGCTCGAACCATTGAGGCAGTATGTATCACCATCCAGATTGTTGTTGATATCCAGCTGCATCTTCCGGCAGGTAACGAGAGCCGTACCGCCTTCCTTTACGGCAGCATTGACGTTGTTGAAGCGTGTGATGGCCAACGTTGTCGGGGACGTAGCTACAGTGGCTTTCGTTTCTACTTCATTCGCTGCCATGGTATCAATCGTATAGATGGTTTCATTATTTCCGACCTGCGCTGTCAACGAAAATTTATCAAACTTCACGCCCAGGTACTGGAAGAATAACCCGATATCCGGAAAACCTTTTTCGATAGTCATGGACGGAATATCATCTGTAACGGTAAATACATGCTTATACAAACCTTCTGTATCACCGGCTGTGGTTGTCGGCGCTCCCAGTATACCTTTCAGCATGTTACCTACGTTCCGTGCATCCAATGGCAGTTCAAGCTGACCGCTCGCATCAATCTGGCCCAAGCCAGGCTCCGTCATGTCACGTCGGCCAGTAATGGTATTCGATTGGATTAGGCTCTGTTTCCCGGTCAGTTCGTTTTTATTAATCGGCTGAACGTACCATTTGCCAGATGTTGGCTGCGTTGCATATGTGCTTTCAAAAGCCAGGTTCGTTACCGACTTCATGCCTTTTGCTTGTTTGCTCATTTTTTTACCTCCTACTCAATACGTCAGTTCTTCTCCCATGGAGGGAGTAATTTCCGTAATACAAACCATGGTTCCGCTGAACTGCGGGTACGTGCTGGACGGTGTTACATCGTAATCAATCCGCGATATCGGCCAATCCCTATCAGCAGCAAACTGCTCCAGCTCTTCATAGATGAGTTGGCCAAATGCGTCACATTCCACGGCGCCATCCAGGACGATTTCTTTTGCATCCGGATAATATCCGTTTTTCATGCTTACGCCATCTACTGTGATATTGTCGTTCTTGATGACCCATCCTACCCCTATGGTGTAGGATAATATGCTTTGATCATCGCCTTCGACCTTTGACCCGTTCATAATGACGATATACGGACAATAATCGCCGTCCGGTGCTTCCCTGGAATTCCCGCCATTAATGAGGACCGGGCTCCGCCCATAATGACTATGGCAAAAATCCTCGATTTTGGCACTGTTCTTCAACGCCTTCATCCATGCATCGGAAATTGTCTGCAATGCTAATGTATGTACCATTTCATGCTCCTACCTGAATACTCGATAAACCCGCTTGCCCGACGCTGCACTGCGTTCCTGGTTCCGGTTGATATATGACACCAGTTTCTGCTCCATAACCTTAGATGCCAGCGTCTGTACTTCTCTGGTCATCGGTGCAAATGTTTCACGAGACTTTGTTTCCGTTGTTATCTTGTTCTTTCCAGGATGCATCCCGGCAGCAAAAAAGGCACGGCGCATTTTCTCAGTCATGATTGTCTGGAACCCGGTCTGCTGTTTACCGCCGAGGAACGCTGCCGACTGGCTCAACCACCCCACAATAACGATTCCCGCATCAGCCTGGCTTTTATCATAACCTACAGCCTGCCGTAACCGGCCCATAATCGGGTAGCTCCGCCGGTTATTCCCTGTAAGGGCCCGCTCCAGCTTCGCTCTGTGCCAATCATCCAGCGCATGAGCAGCATAAGGCTGTCCGCCTGGTGATTCTGACCTGATACCCTCTTTAATGGCTTTCTGCGCATAATAGCCGGCTGATTTCAATGCCGAGGCAATCCATTTAGGGTTATTTCCCGCCAATTCCTTGAGAAATGGCGTCGCCATATCATCAAGTTCAAGTTTGATATCCATGTCATCACCTACCACATAGAGCCGTAATTCATCGCTGATTCATGCATAACAAACCGGAGCCGCCAGACAGCACCGGGATTATGCTGCTCGATGCTTACATAAGTGTATCTCGTCCCCTTGTATAGAATTTCATCACCGGCATGAGGGGCCGTGATTCCCTTGTCTGCATTATCAAGGACGGTAAACGTTGCGTTTTCATAGCTTCTGTCTTTATCATGGGCATTTCGTGTTGTTTCATTCGTGCCTATTTCCGCAATGGCTACGATTTCCCGTTCTGTCCCTTGCGCTATGTATGTTACCGTATCCCCTGCATCTTCGAACAGATCTCCGATGTCATCGGCCATCCAGTCAGAAAATGCCATTATTTGCCCCGGCTGACGGTCTTTTTCGGGTCTACCGGTGGAATACCCCCGTCATTTTCAACAATATCCGCATCCGCTTGCGGTTTCCCTGTTTCTGGCGATTCAACATCTGTCGAATTGACAGCGATTACGTCACCATCTGCAATCCTGATGATTTCCCTGGCCTTATCATCATCAATGCCTTTCAAAACATCACCAGCTTTATAATCTTTGCCGTTATACCGCAAGGTAAACTTCGCTACCAACAAATCCATGTTCGTGACCTCCTTATATGGGAAAGGACGCGGTTTTCCGCGCCCTTTTCCATCGAATCAATATACTTTCAGAGTGTACCAGTCATCTACGCAGTCCGGTTTCGGAACGCAACGTGTAGCCAGGCGAATCTTCTTGGTATCCGAAGCCATGTCTGCCCAGACTTTCGGAACATAGGCGCCTTCATAAGTCTTGAATTCTCCATCCTGTTCCAGCTGGGTAATGGCTCCGAATAGCTGAGAACCGATGTCCTTGCATGCCATGATAACATATCCATCCGGAATATACTGCTGCAAGGTGCCTGCTTCGTCTTCATATACTGCATCGTAGGCATAGACCTGCAGGCCGTTCATATCCATGAATGCACCCATATTTGTAACCGCTTCGCTTTCAATACGCGGGGCAAAGGTAGCAATCTTCAACTGATCGGACGGACGCAGGAGATATTTCATAAGGTCTTCGTTCTTCAGCATATACGTGAGGGTCTTGGATGTCGTAATCAGCACAGACGGAGCCAGACCGCAATCTGTCGAGATAGTTTTGTACGTATCCTTGAGCAGTCCGTAAATGTCCGCATTGGCATTGCTCCAAACGTCATCACCAGACAACGTTTTCTTGTGAGTGAATTCACCAAAAGTAACGCTGTCTTCGATTTCGAGCTTGCCATCACCTGTTGTGCCCTTGACCGTAAAGCCGCCATTCAGCATGGTCTGCACACACATCCATTCAATACGACGGACGTTCATATCCATCAGTTCCGCAATGTCACGAGCTGCCAATTCCTGTTCGCGGGCTTCCGGTGTGCGGGACGAAATGACTGGTTCGCCGAACCCGCGCCGGGTAATATCGCCAATGCTGGTCACACGGGAAGGCGCCATCATAGGAGGGATATACTGTTTGGTTGTAAAGCCAGTACGGTCTACATTGACGGAACCGCCGTTACGGGAAACAAACGGAGCCATTTTACGGCTTCCTTTGCGGTAATCCATGAGTACCGCTTCACTTGCAAATGTGACTTCGCGGTTGAAGAATGTATCCCGGAAGAGCGTGGTCGGTCTGAACATGCGTTCAACTGCGACCAGTAATTCATAGGTGCTAGTGTAATCAATTGCCATTTTCTACTACCTCCCTTTATTTCAATGTTGTGAGATAAATGCCATAGTTACGCAGGTTGTCTTCCTGCTTTTCGCGAGTATCCGAACCGCCAAATGTGAGCTTTTCGGTATTGAACATACCTGTCAGATAAACTTCTGCCTTAACGGCTTCCGTTGCATCGGTATCGTTAATCAGGATAGCCGAGCCAATCTGGGAACCATCCGTTTTGGAGCTGTCGGCAATAGTATAATTGCCACTTGCCGTAACCTTGCCCAGTACTGTACCGCGTTTTAGCTGGCCGGAGCCGGCAGCCAGTGTCACACTGCCTGTGATGATATGCGGATACGTACCGCCAATCAGACCGTCATAATTCTGTTTGCTTACATCCTGTACTAATTCTGCCATTATTTTCTGCCTCCTTTAACCGCTTTATTGAGTGCTGCCAAAAACTGTTCACGTTCTGCCGCATCACCGGCCATAGAATCAACGATGCTGCCTTTTACATCGTTGACGCCACTATTCATGTTGTCTTTGATGAGCTTATCCATGAACAACTGGCCTGCTTTGTCTTCTGGTTCTGTTTTAACCTGGACGCCTGTTTCTTTGGCCGTATCGACAAAGAATTTTACGTCACCTGCAGTCTGGCCTGTTTCCTTGGCATGCATAACAATCTTGTGAACCTGTGCCGAACCATCGTCCAGAGCATCCAGGGCACTCATTCTGGCTCTTTCGGCGTTAACTGCATCGTCACGTACCTGTTTTACCAAGCTGCCGTAAACCGTTTCTAATTCGGCTACGTTGGTAATTTCCGGAATCTGGTCATTTTTCATCTTGTCATTTCCTCCTTCTGCATCCTGCTTCAATTGCAGGGCTTTTAAAATATTCTTCACATCATTCGATGCAAAATTCCTGAACCGCTGATGGTTGAAATCAATGTCTTTGTTCCCTGTATTAGTTACATCTGCATAGAGTTCTTCCGTAGCGAACCCTTCTTCAATGGCTCTCTTTGTACTCATGTATGTTTCTTCGTCCATGAGTGCAGACAATTCATCTCGGGAGCGTCCTGTCGTTAATTCATAGACATTCAAGATGGTTTCCTTGACTTCATCCAGGACATCTGCAGCTTTCCGCATGTCGGAAGCATAGCCGCTGGCGGCTGTCAGTGGATTATGCACCATTAATATGCACCCTGGAGTCATCTTACGCTGTTCTCCAGCCATGAATACAATAGTAGCCGCACTCATAACCTTGGAATCTCCGATAGTATTGACATGGCCACCTTTTCTGCGATGCTCCATCAGCGCGTTATATATGCCGATTCCGGCATATACGCTGCCACCATAGCTGTCGATTGTTACGGAAATCGACTGACCGGCATAGGCGTTCAGCTCTTTCCGGAATGCATTAGGCGAGGCCGACTGAATACCCATCCATTCATAAATCCAGGCATCATCATCATCAATCAGATCTCCGTCAATCCGTAATTCTACTGCATCCGGTTCTGTTTCACTTGGCTTGAAATTCCAGAATTTCACTACATCGTTCTCCTTTCCGTCATGGTTACTTGTTATTCTTCGTTTTCATCCGCATTTTCCTGCTGTCCATTGCCATTTACAGCCGGATATTTAGGAATATCGTGTTCTTCGAGCCGTTTATTTTCGATTGCCAGGCGTTCTACGTTTTCATCCCAGCTCGTACCTGTCATTTCCGCCGATTCTTTTTCTCTTGTACTCAGGCCAAACAGGATTCTGAGCTGCGCGCTCTGTGCTTCCTTGACCGGATCCAGTACGCCCATAACAGGCCCAAACCATTCACTGTTGCACCATGCCGCCCGCTTCACCGGATCCGTAAAGAATCCAGGCGCAGAAATCCGCCCCAGGACAATGGCTTCCGTCAGCCAGGTTTCATAAATCGGCTGACAGAAATCGCGGGAAAACCATGTACGGCGCATCTTGAATTCCGACCATGCCTGCAGTAGTGCCGCACGGCTGGCTGTATAGCTGGAGTTGAATGATTTCATCAGCACTTCATAGGGAATCCCCAAGGAAGCCCCAATCTGCTTGGTCAGTTCTTTCACAAATGGCTCGAAGGTGGAGAGAGAACGCTGTGGGTCAATCGCCGCCACATCATAGCCAGGTGGCAGCAGATTGACTGTCCCCGGTCCCAGAGCAATGCTTTTCGGGTCCAATGCCGGAAATTTTTCTTCTCCGTTCAGAGCATCGGCAATCGGGATATCCCCTGTTTCATGGTCAGTCGTTTCTTTGATGAACATCGTGAAATAAGCCTTGATGATGGCGGCAGTCAGTTCTGCATTGGTATAGCGTCCTGTCTGCTTGATTGTTTCAATGACCGGCGCTAATTTCGGGACGCCCCGGTATTGCTCGGCCCGTTCATCATGGCAGACCTGAATAATATTCGGCATCCCGGTCTGCGTTCCGATTGCGCTGACTCTGCCCCATTTCGGCGGTTCATACATGTTGGCCGGATCGTACTGGTATCGGTTCGAGATATAGTACGCTATCACCTTGCCGTCATCATCGACTTCTACGCCATTTATAATCCGGTTGCCATTTTCCGTATTATGCATAACAACAGAACCGGGCAACATGATGCCATCAATGTTGATAGCCCATGGATTGCTTACCCTGGCCGCTTCCACTAGCTGAATACGCAGAGAATAAGGCATCAGCGCATCGGCTTCACGCCATTTGAACAAAGCAAAGGAATCGCCGTCCACTGCATAGCCCATGTAGGCAATATCCTGCATATCATAAAAGTTGTTCCGGCCATAAATGTCACATTTTGTCGAGGATGCCCACAAATTAAACTCGGCTTTTGTTCTCCGGCTCCATTCCTCGGCCTGTTCTGCTGTGATGCCCAACAGCTTGTACGCCGGCCTGGGTGCTACCTTCAGCCCGGCACCAATGATATTTGTTCTGGATGTGTTGATGGCGGCCGAAGCTACTGGCGTACCCAGTACCAAATCAGATGACCGGCCACGCAGGACGCCCAGATTGATATCAATATCTGACTGTGGAGACGATTTTACAGGGTTCCAGGCTGCCAGGCTACCTTTTCGGAAAGATGCGCCATTTTCAGAATAGCCGGTATTCCTGATGTTCCTGACAACATGTACCTTGTTTGTCGGCATTCTTGCCATTTTACTGTGCTTGCGTTTCTTTTTTCCCATGTCTTTACCTCTCAATCTAACAACACAATCCGCTTAGTACGTGATGCAGAGGCGGCTCCTGTGCTTCCCGCCGTTTCTTCCGGCAATGTCACGCCGGCGGCGCGGAGCTCATCAATGGAATTACGGATTTGCTGGTAATCAGCCCGTCTGCTTTTAATTGTTCCGTCCTGCCATTCCTGCGCTTTGAGTACTTTCTTCTCTGCTTCCAGCAGTGCCCGCAATCTGGCCTGCTGTACAGTATCGCTCATACAACTACCCCCTCTCTGACGCATCCATATTGTCGTTTCCGCTCTGTTTTCTTGGGCTCTGGCTTTACATCGTTAATGGCCTCTTCGTATGCATCCCAATTCGGTTTTAGTGACCGCATACATGCGAGATTATATACCTGCAGGTCAATTGGTTCATTTCGGCCATCAGGTGCTACATTCTTCCATTTCTTGATAAGTCGTCCTCTATGCTTTTCAAGTACGATTTTTTCAGCGAGAAGGCCACGGAAATACCGCTGATCATAGCCACGTTCATCCGCATCAGGAAAATGCATGTACTTAGGGCCTTTCTCTGTTACGGTCTTCAGGCGCTGGAGGATGTATTCTTTCCCGTCATTGACGCCCAGGGAAATCAATGTCAGCCCCGAATGGTTCTTTGCTTTTTCAAACTTATTCAACAACGGTATGCCGAATTCATGAGCCCCGCGAATAGCAAAACGTTGCATATATTTACGTTCCTGGCAATATTCATAGACCTCATCCGTGTAATGGCCACCGCTATCAATAAATGTCCTGGCTATTTTCAAGGCTCTGCCGTCTGCAAAGGCAAACGTGCGCTCCAACAGCGCGTCAAGGTCTTCCCACACCTTAGAATGGGCGTCTGGAATCCCCAGGAGCACGCCTTTTTCAATTCCCCAGCGTTCTTCATCTCGTCCCCACCCGGCAATCTCATACTCCAGCCGGTCATCTTGAGTATCGACTGAGGCAGTCAATAACAGTACGCCTTCTGGAAGATCCGCATCATAGGGTTCCCTCCTGGCCAACAGCGGTTCGATATCCTTGATGTTGACATCCGGATTGTAGATTTGTGCCAGCCGGGTATTAACAAACGTCTTCATGGATTCTTCATCATCTTTGGCTTCAAGGTATTCCTTGACTATCTCAGTCCAATGAACCCATGGGGAGGTAAATGCATTAACATGGAAGGACCGGACTGTCTTTACCCCTGGATTCAAGCAGATATACCCTTGCTTGCAGGCTTTGACTTCGGCTTCTGTATAGCTAAACCCGCAATCGGGACAAATCCACCATACGTCATGCACTTCATAGCTCTTTTGGCCATCTTTTTCGTACACATCGTACTCAAATTTCATATCATCAATGGTAATCCAGTGCCATTCGCCGCAATTCGGGCACTGATAGCGCCATTCTTCCTGGCTTCCCAACATGTACTCACGCATAATCCGGCTTGCAGCGTCTGTTGGGGTACTGAATAAGCCAATGATACGATTCCAGAAGTTAGATGTCCGCTTTTCCGCCAAGTTGACCGGATCACCTTCAGTGCCGGCGCTGGGTGCGAATCGGTCCACTTCATCACATACGAGAACTCGGATGGAACGTTTTGCCAGGCCGGAAGGCGCATTGGAGCCAACCAAAGCCAAATATCCACCAGGAAACAGCTTTTTGAGTATGGTGTTATCACCGTTCCTTGATTTTTGTTCATGGATTCTACTGGCTAGTACCGGTGTTTTGTCTACTGTTGGGGTCAGACGTTCCTTGGAAAAATCCTTGCTGTCTTCTACTGTCGGCTGAACCATCAACATAGGGCACGGGTCAAGATGGATATACCGTCCAAGGAGATTGAACAGTATTTCCGACTTGCCCAGTTGTGCGCCAAGCATGGCTACAACCTTTGTCACGCCTTTGGATGTGAACGCATCCATGATAGGGATCTGATAATTTTTGGATACCCACTTGCCTGGATCCGCTCCATATTCGGCTGGTATCTGTCGATATTCATCAGCCCATTCCGATACTGTCATGAGCGGTGGCGGGGCTACCTCATTAATAATGCTCTGCATCAGGTGAATTGTCTTTGCGGGAATATACGTATAGTTCCGGCTTTTACTTTTCTTCGTCATCGTCAGAATCAATTTCCGCCAGTTTTGCCGCATCAAACTCAGACAATTCTTTCAGAGCCCTATTGATTTCTTTTGTCAGAATCTCATTGATGTCTTCCGGCGTTTTGCCCGCGAGGGAGGTTGCCATCTTTGACGGCAGCGCCAGAAGCGTTCTGCGAAACACAATAACCATATTCCCAACAAGGTACACAATATCTGCTGTTTTATGTAGGTCATTTTTCAACTCTCCCAACTTCAGTTCTGCAATTTCGCGCTTCGCTTTTTCATGGAGGGCGCGTTCCTCTTCAAAGGACACATTTTCACAACTATTTTGGTTATTTTTGTTGTAAATTCGTTCTAAACTCTGGACCAGCAATATTTTTCCGTTTTCATCACAAACAACCTCATCATTTTTTCTCATTTGAGATATGCGTTGTTGTGTTACTTTAAGTATTTTCGCCATCTCACTCTGAGAAATAATCAGGTTTCTCCAGCTCTTTGAAACATTCACCCTCCATCACCTCCTAACTATGCGTTTTCGACAAACAAGCACCAAAAAAAGTTCACAACTAAATAAATGTCGCGGGGGCGCCGACCCCTGCGGCTCTCTTGTTTTGTGGAAGAACCTAAAATTATAATTTTAAATTCACTTTATCTTTAAATCTTTTAATACTTATATTATTGTATTATGCTCTTAACTCATACATGAGGATTTTAAATTCTTCGATGTTCTTTTGGTCCTTTCATCGGTTGAGCTTCGTCATGATTTTCACATAAAAAAAAGACAGCCATAATTGGTTGTCTTTTCTCAAATTCTCACACTATCATTATACGCCTTTATTTACTCTATTTTTATCTACAGTTTGCAGATATTCACTGTTAATTCTTTCAAAACTCTGCAATGCCCGGCTGTGTAAATTAAATATGCCTTGCAAACTGTAGTGCATTTCAATCGCTATATTCTCCCACCTCATGCAATTGATATATCTCGCATATAAAACAGCCTGCTGCTGATGATTTGGAATTGAGTTAATCATGGCTTTGGCATCCAGCCTCATGTCTACCAGCTTGCACCATTCGCTTTCGACCTTATCCAAATACCTTTCAATCTTGATGTACTTATCTGCCAAATCAGATGTCTTGCTTCCAGTCACCTTCTCCGTCAAACTGCTGGCCTTGATAGTCAGCATATCATGCCGTACCTCTATCACTTCTCGCTCAGTTTGTTTAACTATGTAGTATTGTCTTCTTACTCGATTAAGATATTCCTTAGCAGTCAAGGTCTCATCTCCATTCTGATTGCAAATCGGCTGTGCTTCATGCACTTTCATCTCTTTTTCTTGGCTTCCCTGTCAAACTATTAATGCCCCACTTCGGCCCGATTCTTATTTTCCCG
>OKRV01000559.1_pt1 | contig 25596 bp, 23 predicted proteins | sample 1601201 | NCBI WGS metagenome assembly OKRV01 (sample SAMEA3541540, study PRJEB24748) | human gut metagenome | biome: human gut; feature: human-associated habitat; material: faeces | place: China | collected 2012 | reverse complement strand
ATGCGTTCATCACGCATAGTCACTATGAACCCAAGCCATTTGACCAGAAAATGACGCCGTATACAGTGGAAGGGCGCAGACGGTATGTGAGCTATCGTGCTAAGCACAAGCCGCTGCCATGTGACCGTCCATCTGTTAATTCCCCAAGCGATATTGCGATATCGACGTACGCAAAGGGAAAGATGAATTTCGAGTATTATATGAACCGGGAGTATGCTTACAGCAGGGACAAAGGAAAATGTAAATGCTGTGGAAATGCCTTCTCACCCATGCTTCAAAAGAATTGTCACCACGTTAAAAACAAGCTTCCACTTGATAGAATCAATAAAGTGCCGAATCTGGTCTGGCTGTGTGAACCGTGCCACCGCATGGTTCACAACAGTCCAATACCGCCTGAGCTTGATGCAAAGACGGTAGGCAAAATCATGAAATACCGCGAAAAACTTAAACTGTGAAATTTACAACCACTCTGTGTCCGTGAGAACACAGCAGTGTTAAAATCTGAAGGAAGAAAGTAAATCGATTTGATGGTACGCCGGGTGCGCTGAAAGGTGCACGCCCGGCGTGAGGTGGGGGAAAACTTGGAGATCATTTCAAAAAGTTACCTATCACAACAAAGCAGACTACTCTGCGGACTGCTTCGCAGCCTCAGAGGTGCTGCACATTCTTTTTGACCACAAAAATGCGGAATGTCGCAGGATTATCCACCAGTGAAGCGCAAAAATCCAGCGATATGTTTGGCAAGTGCCGCTATCTGGACGAGATCACCGGCGGGCGGGGCGTGGTGTTCGCTACCGGCACTCCCGTGAGCAACTCCATGACCGAATTGTACACGGTCATGCGGTACTTGCAATACAGCACCTTGCAGCAGAAAAAGCTGACCCACTTCGACTGCTGGGCATCTACCTTTGGTGAGACGACCACGGCCATCGAATTAGCCCCCGAAGGTACAGGGTATCGGGCGAGGACGAGATTTGCCAAGTTCTTCAACCTCCCGGAACTGATGTCCATGTTCAAAGAAGTAGCAGACATCAAAACTTCCGACCAGCTGCATCTGCCTGTGCCGGAAGCAAAGTTTGAAACCGTGGTCGTGAAACCGTCCGAGACCCAGAAAGCGATGGTGCAGGAATTGAGCAGGCGCGCCGCCGAGATTCACTCTGGCAACGTGGATGCGTCTGTGGACAATATGCTGTGCGTCACCAACGATGGCAGAAAAATCGGCTTGGACGTGCGCTTGATGAACCCCATGCTGCCGGACGACCCCAACAGCAAGCTAAACGTCTGCGTGCAGAACGTGTTGAAAATCTGGGAGGAGGGCAAAGATCAGAAGCTGACACAGCTTTTGTTCTGCGACCTCTCGACACCAAAGAACGATGGCAACTTCAACGTCTACGATGATATTCGCAAAAAGTTGGTTGCCGCCGGTGTGCCGGAAAACGAGATCGAGTTTATCCACAACGCCGATACCGAAGCGAAAAAGGCATCTTTGTTCTCCAAAGTGCGCTCCGGCGATGTACGAGTTTTGCTCGGAAGTACAGCGAAAATGGGAGCAGGCACCAACGTGCAGTCCAGGCTTGTAGCGGTGCATCATCTGGATGTTGGCTGGAAGCCCAGCGACATGACCCAGCGCAATGGTCGCATCATTCGGCAGGGCAATATGAATAAGGAAGTCAAAGTGTTCAATTACGTCACGGAAGGGACATTTGACAGCTACCTCTTTCAGACCCTTGAGAATAAGCAGCGATTTATCAGCCAAATCATGACTTCAAAATCCCCGGTGCGCTCCTGCGATGATGTGGACGAACAGGCATTGTCGTATGCGGAGATCAAGGCGTTGTGTGCCGGAAATCCTCTTATCAAGGAGAAGATGGACTTGGACGTTCAGGTCGCCAAGCTGAAGGTGTTGAAAGCCGACCACCAGAGCCAGAAATTCCGCTTGCAAGACAAGCTGCTGACCAAATTCCCCGCTGACATTCGGGAAACGAACGCCTATATTGCTGGGGTGAAAGCGGACGCACAGCTTGCCGCCGCCCATCCGCAGGTGCAAGAGGGTTTCTGCGGCATGACCATCAAGGGCGTGACTTACGATGAGAAAAAGACCGCCGGTGAGCGTCTGGTGCTTGCTTGTTCTGAACTGCCAAACGCCGAAGAAAAAGTCATCGGCAGCTACCGGGGCTTTGAACTGTCCCTGCGTTTCGACACCTACCGCAGTGAGTATCAGGCTATTTTGAAGGGTCAGCGGAAGTACACGGTGCCTTTGGGCACCGACCCTCTGGGCAACATCATCCGTCTGGATAATTCCCTGAACAACTTCCCGGAGCGCATTAACTCTGCTGAGAATGAACTAGCCACCCTGCATCAGCAGCAGGCGGCGGCGCAAATCGAGGTAGAAAAGCCCTTCCCACAGGAGGAAGAACTGGCAGAGAAGTCCGCTCGTCTTGCAGAGCTGAACGCTCAGTTGGATGTGGATGAGAAAAATCATGAGCCGGAACAGGACGAGGAAGAACCGGAGGAAGCCCCTCGCCGCCCCTCGGTGCTGGCAGCGCTGGAGGAAAAGTCGGATAAGCCGGAGCCGGTGAAGCCCTTCCGCAGTTATTACGACAAGGATGGTGATGCCCGGTGAGGGAAAAGCGGGACGAGATCATCATCCTGAGGATCACAAAAGCCGAGAAGAACCGCATCTATGAGAAAATGCTGGGCATGGGCATCCGCAGTCTGAGTGCCTATATCCGCAAGATGGCACTGGATGGTTACTGCTTGCATCTGGACTTGAAAGAACTGCGCCGCATGGCGTATCTGCTTCAAATGTGCAGCAACAACCTGAACCAGTACGCCAAAGCCGCCAATGAAAACGGTCGGGTCTACGCCGCCGACATGGAGGACCTGCGGCAGCGGCTGGATGAGCTGATCGAGATTGGTCGGCAGATTCTTTCCCGGCTGGCAGAACTCTAAAATTTTTTCCCGCAGTTGGAGGACTGCGGGGATACATAAGAGGCAACACCATTGACAGGCTCAGGCGCTATCCATATACTGAAAGCAGAAAGGCGGTGTCAATATGAAATTCGTAGCAAAAGCTCTCCTGTTTCCTGTGGTTCTCCTGAGCGCATTTCTGGTGCTGATGCTGAAATGGACGCTGAACCTGTCGGCGTTTGTGCTGACACTGCCCATGCTGTATATTTTCGGCTGCGGTCTGTATACTCTGTACTGCCGGGAGTGGCTGCAGTTTTTGATCTTGCTGGTGGCAGAGTTTGGCTGCTTTGCGCTGATCTTCATGGGTGCTTTGATCGTGGATGCGGCGGAGCGTTTTAATGGCTGGATTGCCGGATTGTGAGGGATTGGATGGACACGGATGCTATGACCGACTATTATTGGGAAAATCTGAAAGATATTCTGCAACGACAGCTTGCAGACGATGATGAATACCATGCACTGATCCAGAAAAAAATCACTGCAGAGAATGCGTTGAAAGCTCTTATCAGCGAAGAAGCATGGAGCCTCTATCTGGAATTGGATGCAATCAGCAACGAATTGGAAAGTGTTCGGCAGGAAGCCATGTATCTGGCAGGTGCTGCCGATCACGAAAAATTGTCCAAGTAATCTTGATGCCGCCGATGTGCGGCATTTTCTTTTTGTAAGGGGGCGATGGCATTGGCAGCAACACGGTTGATCCCCATGCGGAAAAACAAAGGCAAGTCCATCGGGGCTTGTCTGCACAACCACACCAGCTATATCCAGAACCCGGACAAGACCGAGCAGGGCGAGCTGGTCAGCAGTTATGAATGCAGCCCCTTGACCGTGGACGAAGAATTTCTGTTGACAAAACGGCTGTACGAGCAGACCACCGGGCGCAGCCAGAAAAGCGATGTCATCGCCTATCAGGTGCGGCAATCCTTCAAGCCGAGAGAAGTTACGCCGGAGGAAGCCAACCGCATCGGCTACGAGTTTGCCGAGCGATTTTTGAAGGGTAAACACGCTTTTATCGTTGCTACCCACACCGACCGGGCACACATCCACAATCACATTATTTATAATTCCGCCGCCTTAGATGGGACCCGGAAATTCAAAAATTTCTGGCTCTCCACCTTTGCAGTGCAGCGGTTGAGCGACCTGATCTGCTTGGAACACCAGCTCTCCACCATCGAGTACAAGCCTTATCGGGAACGGCAGAAGCGCATCGTCTATCCGCCGAAAGAAAGCAACCGTGACCGCCTGTGCGGAATCATCGACACCATCCTTGCAGAAAAGCCGGAGGATTACGAAGCGTTTCTGCAAAAGCTGGAACAGCAGGGCTATGAGGTGAAGCGTGGCAAGTACACGGCGGTGAAGGGCAAGGGGCAGAAACGGTTTATCCGTTTCCGCACTCTGGGCATCGGCTATGGCGAGGACGAGATTAAAGCGGTGCTGGAGGGCAGGGCGAAACACCAGCCGTACCAGAAGAAGCCGCCCAAAGAACAGCCCTTCCAGTTGCTGGTGGATATTCAGGGGAAAATGGCAGAGGGCAAAAGCATTGGCTACAAAAAGTGGGCAACCAAGTTCAATCTGAAGGAGATGTCCAAGACTCTGCTGTTTTTACAGGAGCAGAAGATCAGCAGTGCCGAGGAACTACGGGAACGTGCAGCGGCGGCAACGGAACGCTATCATGCTATGGGCGATTCCATCAAGGCGGCAGAAGCAAGGTTGACGGAAATCGCCGTGCTGAAAACCCATATCATCAATTATGCCAAGACCCGTGAGGTGTACGCCGCCTATCGGAAAGCCGGGTACAGCAAGGCGTTTCTGGAAGCCCACCGGGAGGAGATCACCCTGCACAAGGCGGCGAAAGCTGCCTTTGACGAGGCAGAGCTGCAAAAATTGCCGAAGGTCAAGGAGTTGGATGCGGAGTTCGCAGAGCTGCTGACAAAAAAGAAAGCAGCCTACCCGGAATACCGCAAGGCACGGGATGAGATGCAGGAACTGGTTCGGGCACAGAAAAATGTGGAACGATTTTTGGCGGAGGAAAAGGACACCACCGAGAAAACTCAGACCCGATAAGCGAATACCGCCGAGGACTCTTCCCATTTTGGGAGGCATCCTCGGCGGTATTTTTTAGTTTATATAGCAGCGATCCTGTTTTACGAGCCAATCTTCACACAACCGCTGAGCTTCGGCCTTTGTGCAGCAGGTGCAGTTGAATAGTTTGCCACGGATAGAACAGTAAGTGTAGTGTACCTTCGGGACACCATTGGCATCTCGGAAATCAACGCAGCGTTCCTCACCGGGCAGCAGATAGATCGTATCCACGTTTAACAGCTCCTTTTAACTCTGTTCGTGTGCAAACCGCACAACACACAACGCCTGCTATTGTACCATGAACCATCAAATTCTTCCATTGACCCTTATGCCAAAAAGGAACCGGATTTTTCGTAGGATGTGACGATTGACATCTTCAAAAGCATCCCGCAGGGAGGCGCAGCCTGCATTGGAAAATGCAGATCAAAGGGGTTTGGGGCACTCCCCCAACAAGCATTTTGCAACGCAAAAAGTGTTTTTGTATAGACGAAAACATTGCTTGCGACGTAGATGTTCCCGTCAACTACTGCGTCTGAAATTTCAAATCACTTCAACTTTGCGAGGATATCGTCTGCGCTCACGCCGCTTGCCAGCAGTTTTTTCAGCACGTCCTCTGCCTCGGCTTTCTTTGCAGATTCCGCTGCTTTGGTTTCAGCTTTGACCTTTTTTGCTTCGATTCTAGCGATTTCTTTGTCGATAGATTTCAGCTCGGCTTTCTTGGCTTTCAGATCAGCTTTCAGCACATTGATATTAGCAGTGATAGATATGATTTCGGCGGTAGCGGCTTCCTTTGCAGACTGCTTTTCAGCGATCTGTGCAACAAAGTCAACGGTTGCTTTTACGGTCTTGGGCTTGTTCTTGCTTCCTTTGGGACGGGGCATATGGGACACCTCCATTCAGTATCTATAAGGTAAGTATAGCATTGCAAATATTGAATGGCAAGCAATTTATATATCAGTGAAATATTCTTGAACCAATCTAATATGATTATCGACACTTTCTTCTTTATAGTGGAACCTGTGCGCTGGATCTTTCATCTCCTCCAATGTGTTTTCAAGTTTCTCCTTAAGAGAATTAAAATCAATTCCACTCAAATCGAGCTGAGTATCTTTATACCATTTCCGTTCTTCTTCAAACGAACCGTACTCACTTCTATTGACCGTATTTATATGTCTAATTGCAGAATCATCGATATGAATTCCAAATGGTGCCGCTTTAGATTCTCCATCGTATGCCAAAATCATTGCACTACCCAGCATAATCTGGTCTTTATAGCCGAGATAACTCTCAAATGCTTTTGATGCCTCGTATGGAATGTTATGTCCATGAATCACATTACCATATGCAACAGAACCTCGAATCATATATCTATGTAAGGAATTTGGTTCATTTATAAAAAGCTGTGCAAGTTCACGATAAATACGAAGCAAGATATTAATCATATCCCCTTTGCTTTTTGTCGCGATATATGCGCCATCCATAACAGGGTAAACAAATACTCCACCATAATTCTTTTCACGCCATGCTGAAATAATTGCCGCATGGAGTTTGAATATGAAGTTAGCCGCCTCATCCACACCGGCTTTCATGTGTGTGCGAGTTCCCATTATATCTACAAAAGCTACATATTCTTTATGTGATTTTCCATCAAGAAAACGGTTGTCAAAAAACACATTAGGCATAAGAGTTCCTCCCACTGCATATTTTAGCTGCAATAACCCTGATTTTTAATAACTTCCACGACCTGAGACACATACTTCTGGCAGATATCATGGTCAGAAGCTTCTATCATCACGCGTACCAAAGGCTCAGTACCAGACTCGCGCACCAGAATATGGCCAGCCATGTGGAGGAGCACATGGCTGCTATAAGTATTAGTCTCTGCGGAACAGGTCACGGGTGTAGACCTTTTCCTGCACATCATCCAAGCAGCTATCGTAGCGATTTGCAATGATGGCTTGGCTACGTTTCTTGAACTCGTCCAAATCATTCACAACTTCACTACCAAAGAAAGTTGTTCCACTCTCCAGTGTTGGCTCATAGATAATGACGGTTGCACCTTTTGCCTTAATACGTTTCATGACACCCTGAATAGAGGACTGCCGGAAGTTGTCACTGTTGCTCTTCATGGTAAGACGATAGACACCAACCACCACATTGTGTTCCTTGCTGGGGTCGTAGCTCTCGTTTGCCTCGTAAGCACCTGCAATTTCCAGCACACGATCTGCAATATAGTCCTTCCGGGTACGATTTGACTCAACGATAGCCTGAATCAGATTCTCCGGTACATCTGCATAATTTGCCAGAAGCTGCTTGGTATCCTTGGGCAGACAATAGCCGCCATATCCAAAACTGGGGTTATTATACTGGTCCCCAATGCGAGGATCCAGACACACACCTTTAATGATCTGCTGTGTGTTCAGGCTTTTCATCTCCGCATAGGTATCCAGCTCATTGAAATAAGACACACGCAGCGCCAGATAGGTGTTTGCAAAGAGTTTGACCGCCTCGGCCTCGGTAAAGCCCATAATCAAGGTCTCGATATTCTGCTTGATTGCCCCTTCCTGCAGCAAAGCAGCAAAGGTATTCGCTGCTTTCACCAAGCGGGCGTTCTCCACATCCGTACCAACAATGATGCGGCTCGGATAGAGATTATCATACAACGCCTTGGATTCACGCAGGAACTCCGGGCTGAAGATGATGTTATCACAATGATACTTTTCACGGACGGACGCTGTAAAACCAACCGGAATCGTGGATTTGATGACCATGATCGCATCCGGATTATACTGGATCACCAGTTTGATAACTGCCTCCACCGCAGAAGTATCAAAGAAGTTCTTCTTGCTGTCATAGTTCGTGGGAGCAGCGATCACAACAAAGTCCGCATCCTTATATGCTGCCTCCGCATCCAGTGTTGCCGTCAGGTTCAGCTCTTTTTCAGCCAGATACTTCTCAATGTACTCATCCTGAATCGGGGATTTGCGATGGTTGATGAGGTCAACCTTCTCCGGGATAATATCTACTGCCATGACTTCATGGTGTTGCGACAGCAGTGTGGCAATGGATAGACCAACATAACCGGTACCTGCAACTGCAATTTTCATTGTCTTTCCCCTCTCTTTTTATGCCATATAGAACTCTTTGTACCACTCAGCAAACTTCCGCAAACCCTCCCGCAAAGGGGTGTGAGGCTTAAATCCAAAGTCATGCTCTAGAGGTGCCGTGTCAGCAAAGGTCACAGGCACGTCACCAGGCTGCATGGGAACCAGCTCCTTGTGGGCCTCAAAATCATAATCCGCAGGCAACACACCGGCACGTACCAGCTCCTCCGACAGAATCTGCACAAAGTCAAGCAGATTCTCCGGGTTGCTGTTGCCGATGTTGTAAATTGCATAGGGTGGAATGGGCAAGCCATCCTCACCGTTCTTTTTCTCCGGCGGCTTCTTCATCACACGGACAACGCCCTCTACGATATCGTCCACATAGGTAAAGTCTCGTTTGCAGTTGCCGTAGTTGAAAATCTTAATGGTCTCGCCGTTCACCAGCTTGTTGGTAAAGCCAAAATATGCCATGTCCGGCCGACCTGCTGGGCCATACACTGTGAAGAAGCGCAGGCCGGTGGACGGAATGTTGTAGAGCTTGCTGTAAGCATGGGCCATCAGTTCGTTGGACTTTTTGGTAGCTGCGTACAGCGAAACAGGGTTGTCTACCTTATCATCGGTGGAGTAAGGCACCTTCTTGTTGCTGCCATAGACGGAGCTGGAAGATGCGTACACCAGATGCTCCACCGGATAATGACGGCAGGCTTCCAGAATGTTATAAAAGCCGATCATATTGCTTTCAATGTACGCATCCGGATTTGTGATGGAATAGCGAACACCTGCTTGTGCACCAAGGTTCACCACAACGTCCGGGTGATACTGCTCAAAAATACTGTTGAAGAGGACCTTATCTGCAAGATTGCCCTTGATAAAAGTGTAGTTTTCAAATTTCTGAAGCTCTGCTAAACGAGTTTCCTTGATGCGAACGTCATAATAATCGTTCATGTTGTCCAGACCAATCACCTTGGTATCCGGCTCAGTGGTCAGAATACGCTTGGCAAGGTTGGAGCCGATAAAACCGGATGAACCGGTGATAAAAGTCACTTTATGCATTTACGTCACCCTCCTACTTTATTAAGCACTTAGAAATATGTTTTATCCGTCTTTTTACGCCCACAGGAACAAATTGCTTAATTATTGATACAAAATTCGGCTTTACTAAATACTTTTTTGCAAGTTCCGGAATTTCCAACGTATCGATATCCTTCATGAACAAATTTCTTTGAGGTGGCATTGCGCACGAGCGAGTATAAGCTATGTTGCCTTTTAGCGCATCATTTAAGTTCACAACACGAGAATCAACAGCATCCTTTATGCCCTTCCATATATCCGCCCCCGTCTTAGAGTGAATCAAAATAAGTGAAAGCCCCTTATCATCATCCAATTCTGGACACACACTGTTGCAGCCCCAGAAATCTGCAAGGGTAATATCGCTGACACGATTCTTCTTTTTAAATGCACAATCGTAACAAGATGGCCTTAAGCAGAGGTTCTGCAAGAACATCTGCATGAACAAGTCCTTGGATAGGACTTGTTCGTACGCTGTATTGTTTGCAAATTCAAACAATACAGCGAACTTTTTCCAGCCATATTTTTTATGTCTGAAAAAAGTTCGCTGCGCAGCAGCGCCTGCGCAATTTTCCCGATAGGAAACATACTTCTCCCATAATTTGGCACTTGGTACACCGTGGCAGATCAAATCCACACACAGCAGGTTTTCGTATTCCCTTCGGAGATATCTGTGCAGTCCTTCGATTTCACAAGGCGTTCCAGAAAACAATACTCTACGCCCCTGTTTCAATGCATTTTCCGCCTGCCGGTATGTGCTTCCAATCTCGCTCTGTAGATACTTACTTCCACGCAGCTTCCATAAATCCTCTTGTCGCTCCACTGCAATATGCTGCGCTTTGCGGCAGTCCTCACTCATTGCAGCACCGAATACAACTCCACTATTTTGCAGAATCTCTTCTGCCAGCAGTGAAAAAACACCCCCTGAGGAGCTCTCCAAGCGTTGCTCCGTGTTTTTGCTGTATGCCGCATAGGCATCTGGTTCTCCTGTCGGTTCCGGCGAAGTATTTTTTATCGGACAGACATGCTCACATGCGCCACACGCAATACACGTATTTTCGTCAATTACGGGATATAAAAATCCTTCACCATCTGCCTGCATGGTAATGCACCCTTTGGGGCATGCCTGAGCACAAGCTGAACAGCCGCAACACGTACTCCATTCTTCCAAATCAATATGTTTACGCAAGATGTCCCTTCACTTTCTCTTCTAGTTTTTCCCACACGATACAAAGTGGTTTTTCTCCCAATTCACGCAGTTTTTTTCCATACTGAACAATGAGCTTTTGTTTCCCACCTCGTACTGCTGCAATAAACATACTTCTTGTGCATTTTATCTGAATCCTTTCTTTCCATGAGCACTTTTCATCCTCCGGCATTTGCCTAATTGCATCGACAGTTTCTGTCAGCAGAATTTGAAAGTTTTTTTGTCGGTTGATTAGCTGTTCAAACGTTCTCTTGGTTCTGGAATGGCTATCAAAATGTTCCACACACTTGAACAATGGTTTCTCGATATAACCTGCTTTAAAGTTATAGGCAAGCGGAAGCATCAGTTGCCAATTCTGTCCTTCTCTGCTTTCAAAAATCTGTCCGGTCGGAATTGCATCACGAAGTGCACTCATTCGTGTCATAATTGTGCCCGGGCAAAAAACGACATTATTTTCATAGACCAAATCACTGAAGAGATTATCTTCTCCCACCGGTTTTTCACGTTTCATGATTCCCTTCACATCATCCAACTTTCCCGCTTCTACGATCTCCCCTTGTGCCAAAACAAATCCGCATTCCGGATGTTGTTCCAGAAATTGCACTTTTTCTTCCGTATTCGTGGGAAGCATAATATCGTCCGAGTCTATCCACATAAGATACTCGCCACGAATCTCCGGTAGCCCTCGATTGATTGCTGCGGCCTGTCCTTGATTAACCGTCTGTCGCAACAATTTCAGCTCAATATCCGCCTGACGAAATTTTTTCCGATAGCTCTCTACGAGTTCTACCGTATTATCCGTAGAAGCATCATCTACAAAAATCAATTCCAGCGGTCGATATGTCTGTGATAAAACCGATTCCAGAAAGGGTGATAAGTATTTTGCACCATTGTAGCAGGGGGAAATTATCGAGACCAGCTTTTTCATTTTGCAAACACCTTGCTTTTTATTTTTACTGCAACTTTTTGCAGCATCGTTTTAACATACGTAAATTCTTCTGAGTTTTTTGTAGCAAAAACAAGTATCGCTGCGGGCATTATTGCTGCTACCACAAAGATTACAATAAAGCGAATAATATCATTTTGCACAGGCAGCTTCTGAATCAAAAACTCCATACCAACAGCAATCAGAAAAATCAGACATCCCCGTTTGACATAGTTCTGATAATACTCTTTTGAACTTGTAAAAAACACATATTTATAGACCATATATGGCCGCACTAGATTCGGAACAAGGCTGCTGACAAGCGTTCCTACGTATACGCCTTTCAGTCCCCATATAATTGCTCCAACCACTGAAACAACAATATTGATGACCGATTGCACAATCGGACACCACCAGTCTTGCTCATATATGCCTGCGGCGCTTTTGATATTTCCCAAAGGAACACGTAGCCCGGCAAAATAGTAATTTACACAAAGCAGAACTATTGTTGCCTTATCTACAAGCATTTGTGGACCAATCCAAATTGTCACAAAAGGTGCCAACAGGCAGTACAAACAGATTGCACTCCACCCATAAAACACAAATGCGAGATAGTCGTATTTTTTATAAATCGCTCGGCGCTTTTCCGGCGTTTCTGTCACCACAATGTTTCCAAGCCCCGCCACCGCAGCACTGAAAAAGGAACTGATCATACTATTTACAAAATTTATGATCAACGTAAAATTGGACACAAGACCAACCGACGTAATGTTCACAAATGCGGATGTAATGATGCTGTCCGTCTGATTGATTGCCACATCTCCCAGTTTATGCACCATCATTCCTTTAATTTTGGTATAAATGATCTTTTTATCCGCTTCCGGAAGCTGTTCATTATTTTTTTCTCGGATGTAGGGGTAATATCTTCCGGTAGCATAATTCTGAACAGCTTTTCCAACAAACTGGACAAGTGCTCCAATCAGAAGATAAACAATAAAATTCTTGTAAATCAGAAGTACTGTGATTTGCAGAACAGACGTTGCCACCTGAATCACAGTGTTAATATTGGTTATGATGTACCCACGTTGATCCGCACTCAGAAGAGTCGTTTTATACGTCAGAAGATAAGATGTCACAGTATTGAACAGATAAATGCTATAAATGAGCCGAATATGCTCGATTCCGTCTGCATCTTTGATAATAACATTTAAAAAAGGAATAATCGCAACGCCAACTACCGTTACACTTGCTGCAACCATCCGATACGCTGACCGATAGAAGTTTATAATCTGTCGAATTTTTTTGGTATCATGTTCCGCAAGCGGCTTGTATAAACTAAAGCTGATTGCTCCTCCAATGCCCAGTTCAGCCAAAGACAGCATTCCAAGGATATTGGTAAAGAGTCCATTCACACCAAGGTATACACTACCTAATGTATAAATAAAAACGGTTTGCGATGCAAAAGCTAGTAGTGCTTTTACTAGCGTGCCCATCATTGACCAAGCAAAGTTCTGCATCGCATAAGCGGTTCTACTCCGCAGCTGTTTTTCTTCCTTCATTTACAACAAAGTCCTTTTCAAAAATGCGTAAGATTCCAATCTGCTCTTTTCCAGCTTCTCTTGAACTGCGCTCCGAAGTTCAAGAGTATTATCCTCTTCTTCTGACGGTACTGTTTCGTTTCCTACATAGTGGTCTTGCAATTCATATTCCTTTAAAAAATCATTTATTCTTGCATTTATAGAATAAGTGCTATTCCGCTCGTCTCTGTCAAAGGCAAAAAATTTCTTATTATAAATTGTTGAGAAGACAACCGCATGAAACGAATCCGTGAAAACATATTCAGCATGATGGATCAGTGCCACTACATCTTCCGGTCCATAGTTATAAATACCGTTGCCATATTGGTTAAGAGCAATATCTGCCTTTCTTGCGTATCCCATAATGTACGGCAGATAAATCATTTGCAAATTTCTTTTTTTACAAAACTCTACTGCATTTTCACGAGATTTTTCATTTCCCCCCAGAAAATAGCAAAACACATAAGGATCCTTTGGAACCACCTCCACTTTTTCCAGTGTCGTCCATTCCTCTGCATCGAGAAGAAGCGTCGGATCAAGCACCACTCTTGCATCTATATCTTCTGTCTTTTTCAAATAGTCTGCGGTACTTCTCTCTCGAACACTTATATAAGAAATATTGCGGATATTATTTGAGAACTCCTTCTTTTCTGTTACTGTCTCAGGAAGTCGTCCCATGCTGGCTGCATAAGAAATTCTCGACTTGTTCTTATCGGCAAATTGTAAGTAATATGCCGGATGCATCAAATTCCCGGGATGCCAGATTACATCACTTCCGCACACAAAAGCATCATAAATCTCATTTGCTTTTGTCAGAGTCGTATCAGTATAAATATCTTGCGAATGAGGTATTATTTTTTCAAATTCTTTAAATCTATTCCATTGAAGATCAATTTTTCTCTGTTCTTTCGCATTTGTCTCTTTTTTTATTTTAAGTATTTTCTCTGTGATCTTCTTCACCAATTGTTTGGGCGGGCAATGAAGGATCTGTTCAACTTTCAGCCTCACCGCTAGCACTCTAATCTTCGGGTCTTCCAAAACCGGCCTGTAGCAGATTTGTTCTGCCTTTACCTCAAGTTTTGATAATGCCACACACATTGCGTACGACTGCAGAAGTCCGCCAATATTTCGGCTTCCGTAATAATGTGTAATTATACCTATTTTTTTCATTGTGCTATACTCCCATAAATGTTCCACGCACACTCAATTTCAGCATTATGCAACATCTCAAAATCGTTTTCTCTCAAAAAAACAGCTCATAGTATCTCATGAAATCTGCATTCATGTTCAAAAATCTTGCAAAAACAATAAGAAACATTATAAAAATCACGCACGCTACGATTGTACCGTTCTCTTTCCTCTCAAATATTTTTCCGTATTTTGCAACCGCATAGCTATTTGCAATAGCGAAGTATTCTATCATCCGCACAACCAGCGCATGCGGAATCGATCCAATCAGAAAGCCCATCACTCCAATATACAAATATTTCTCAGAATCATCTTTCCTGTTCCGCGTGAATTCGAGATAGAGCAACACCACAAAGCACAATCTCAGAATAAAGTTTATGACATTTGATGATTCCCCTGCTGCATTCAGATACATACTGTAACGTGTATCGACATAATTTGCCATGGAATATTTTCATTTTGCTAATAATGCTCCACGCACATGATTTCAAATAGACATACATCTTCGCAGGTGTCAGTTATCATTTCAACTCAACAGTAGAAATCCACATGACGACATTCAAATAGCGTTCCATCATCAATCCTATAAAACGGATTGCAAAGAAAAAACGTAGTGTAGAATTGTTTGCTAAGGTTCCAAGCATCCCGTTATCTTAAATTGTACATTACTACTATTTTAAAAAAGTGCTTGATAGCTAACAAACACACCTCCACTGAACGTCATTACACCTCTTACAAGAATGATAATCATTACGACGTAATATATGATTGCTGCAACCACACGGCTTTTTCCGTGAAATGCACTAAGACATATTGCAAATGTCAAATATAATCCAATGGCATAATATTCATATACTCTATTCATAAGTTCAGAGGACAACGACCCTAGTATTACCATGATTGATAAAGCCGAGATTGCCAAGGATTTATATTTATATTTTGACTTATCATAAATTATGCTCATCCACAAGAATAGAAGCAAGCGAAATATATAGTTGATAATATTTGATGTTCCAACCGAGCTCTTTACATACATTTTATATCTTGAATCTACTAGCTCTGCTGCAAAATTCAATATCATTGAGAATATTCTATTTCCAAATAGCCAAAGGAATATAGATGTTATTGCAACAACAATCATCCGCATCTTTACTTTCCATTTTTCAACGATTCGTGCACAAGGAATTAGGAATAAATTTACAACTGCTGATGAATGAAAAACACATGCAGCGGTGCTACCTCCAATAAGAATCAGTTCATTTTTCTTTTCTCTTTTTTCCCAAAAACATAGCATAAAAAGCCACACAATAAGATTTGCAATATTTTGTCTATAAGTAACCCAGGTATTCCACATAAATCTGTAACAAAAATACGAAAACAAAAAAATGCACTTTTCAGAATCATCCAATTTTGATTTTTCTATTATCATATATAAAAGAGCAAATGTTATTACGGCCAAAACGACTTGAAATAAAATATAATTGTCAAAAACAGTTTTTACAATCGAATTCAAAAAGATATAACCAATTGCGTAATCAGACTTAAAATTTGCCAACATTTGGATTTTTGGGACACTATTATAAATCCGTATATATGAAAGCGAATCATATCCTCCCCATGTTGGATTTCTCAACGCGGTTAAAACAAACAAAGAAGCCAATGATATTTTATAAAAATATTTTGCCTGCTTAGTAAAACTTCCAAAAAACAAAAAACTTGCTAACAGGACATAAAAGGCCATTTTATTCTCCTATATAAACCCATGCGTCATGCAACACTACGTCAATTAAGATACTTGTTTTTCCAATTGACATATAGCATCAATCCAAACGGCATAGCTATTACCATTTCAATAGTTCTGCCGCTTGTCATAATCACCTTTTTTAAGGAATATCCCGCACATCTTGAATAAACCCAGTATAACAACATTTCTTTAAAGCGGCTCTTAAAACATACTCGTTCATTTAAGTAGCTTCTACAATTATCCATTGCTCCAAGTGGGTTACGCATTCTTAAAGGCCTGCCACTCTTTGTCAATCCACCTTCGAGATATTCACAAATATAAATTATTTTATTGCGATAAACAGTCTTATAATTCATTGCAAGTGTAGTCCAAAGCCACCCCTCTGAAAAGAATTTTTCTCCTTGATAAACTGGAAATGGATATTTTTTCAAGAGATCTGTCCTCACAATCTCGCACCGGTCTCCTTCAATTTTTTGATTTACCCGATAATGGATGTCATCATCAATGTAGACATCTTGTGCATTTGCAACGCTCAGATGGCTTCCATCCTCTTTGCCTTTAAAAAAGCTCATTCCACAGATTTCTGCTTGATCTCGGTATTTGGGCCATTCTTCTTCAACCGTCTCTATTGCATCGGATGTCAAATAATCATCGCTATCAAGAATCAAAACAAGCTCCCCTTTAATGTATGGATGCGCAAAATTTAGAGCAGTATGTTTTCCACCATTTTCTTTTCTATGATATTCCCATTCAAATGGAAGAGATATTTGTTTTAAGTTATCAAATAGTACATCTGTCTTATCTGTACTTCCGTCATCAATCACCAACCACTGAAAATCTAATTTCGTCTGCCTCGTTAAACTTTCAATCAGTCTTGGCAATGTATTAGCACGATTATATGTGGGTGTTAATACTGTGACCATTATCTTAGTCTCCATATGTATTGTTTTCCTACCATCCTATTCACAATTATTATTGATAGGCTGTTATTTCATTTTTGTCTTAAAGTCATAAGCCATCATTACAAAAATTAAAACGAATCCCAAGTATCCATTTAATCCGTACAGAATATTTATCAGACCTTTATACGGCACAAAACAAGCAACAGCACAACCAATCATACCAGCAACTATTGTGATAACTTTATATTTTGAGGTTTCCTCTTCTGCTATCTTTCGGACTGCAGTCCACAACAATGGCGTTGCCGATGTATAGATTCCTGCGCAGATTACAACGGCAAACACCAACGATACAACTGGTGAGATTTGTCCTGCCAAAACAAGAGCAGGAATATCGGCCGTTGCCACTACATTGATGTGTCCGATTAGTGCAATACAACAAATACTGGCAGCACTAAAAATAAATGCAGCCGATAAAATCATGCCGACATTTACCTCTTTCAGCTCATTTTTAGCTCCTATTTCCGATAGAAAAGCAGCAAACCACAAAATAACAAATCCACCGTATGATGCTCCTGATGCGATAGGATTGCCTCCACCTACCTGCTTCATTACATCTGCATAAACGCCTTGATCAACTTTTATCAAATTGTCGGGAAATGCAGTCCACCCTGTCACGGCTGTTATTGCCGATACCAGCAAAATCATTATAATGATTATCGGACCTATTTTTCCAAGTGCTTTTATAATTCCTTCCAATCCAAAAATAACAGTTGCAACAACTAAAACTGTAAGAAGAATTGCGCCCGTTCCGAATGGTGCTCCCCATTGCTGTGTTAATGTAGAATTTGCGCCGCCGCACATCACCACAAAACTCATAAAGCAGAAAAACGCCGAGAAATAGTCAAAAAACACCGCTGCACATCTTCCCGCATTCTTGCCGAATACGCCACAGTACACTGCATAAATATCGCCGCCTCGGACTAGATTCAGACGGTTTCCATTTGTCGCAAAGGAAATGTTCGTATAAATATAAATTGCAGCGGCTACCACGATTACTATCGGAAACCTTGATCCATAGGATGCTTCATATTGAACAACTTCCTGCATTGTTGCAAAGCCTGCTCCAATATAAAAGGATATGCAAGCTCCACAAATAGACAGAACAGCTAACAATTTTTTCATGGACACTTTTCACCTATTATCTTCCTAATATCCGTGACAAAATCATCGTGGCAACAGGCTTCAAATCATTTCGCCCAATATAGTATTTGCACTGACATCTCTTCAAATCCTGTATCCACTTAATCGGCGAATACTTTCTTTTAATTACACGCTCTTTAAAATCCGTCAATTCAACCATTGCTGTAAAACCAGGTTCCGGAATCTTGTTAAAACAATTTTCCGGCAGCTTTCCTTCTAGCATTGCTTCGGCCCATAATACCGGAAGATTCATTCCTGCGCAGGTTGATGCGTAGCTCCATGTAGAATTGCGGAAATTAATTTCCCCAAAATAAAGCGTTCCATCTTCCGCTTCGAGAAATTCTACTTCAAATATGCCTTCAAATCCTATTTCTCGGAACATCTCTTTCAAACCACGAAAGACATTATTCTTATTGCTGAAGTTATTAACCGTCATATAGGGGCTATAGCTCATCGGAAGTTTGTAATTATATACTGATTCAATCGCTATAAATACTTCCTCTCCGTGATTACAACTAAATCCCTCCAAACAGTATTCGTTTTTCTTTACGATATACTTCTGCAACATTACCTCAGGGCTTTGAATTTTTGCATATGCTGCTTTGAGCTCAAGCTGGTCATGGCAGATAAACATATCATTTTTCCATCCACCAACTGTTGAATCGATTGCTTTTGTAATAATCGGATATTCCAGATTTTCGGGGATTTCATCTTTTTTTACTGCGACTGCTTCAAGAAAGTTTAATCCGTGTCTCAATGCAAGTTTTCCGATTGTCTCTTTATTTAAAAATTCTGTAACTCTTCCCGCTTTTCCCGCATTATAGAAGATAAAGTCCTCTTTCAGTTCCTCATAGTGATTATCCAAAAATTCTTCCGTTGTATCATCACATGCATAGACAAAAACTTTTTCCATGCAGCCACTGTACTCTTTTAAAAGAATCTTTAGGCCATGTTCACGATTCCCAACATAATAAACCTTCGACAGATATTTACTTTTTGACGCAAGGTGCGGACCACCTTTTATAATAATCGCTACCGGATTAAAGCCAGCTTCTCCCAAACTTCTTATTACACCCAACGGATTATAGTGTTCTTCCGCAAATACAATAAATGTTCTATTTTTCAGATTCATTTATTTCTTCTCCTTCTAGAAAAATACAACCACTTCATAGCCATATCGATAACGCTTTTTCTTCTTTTCTCGATAAGCCTGTTCTCATATACAATAAATTCACTTTCATGTGTGCAACTGAACGAATCCAATTCCTGATAATCTTTTTCTTTCATAATATTGGGATGATAGCAAAACGTGCACACCTTAAACGGCAGCTTTCTTACCCGACCGGACTGCTGCGGTATAAAGTAAAATCCATTTTCAAAGTACACATCATTTGCAATGGTATCGCTGATGATTCGGATATTGGATTCTTTCTTCAGCGCTTCCAACGTATTTTTGTCAAAAGTATGCGCCGGTGCGAAGAATATTTCAGGTTCAATTCCGTGATCTCGAAGAATCCGAATACCTGCACGGATTTTCTCTTTTTGGCGTTCCAGCGGCACACCAGCAAATTCGCTGCGGTCATTGACCGGATTCAAACCACCCTCTCTGGTTTCAAATACATGGGTATAGCCATGGAGAGCAATGATCCAGCCCTTTTCCTTCCAACGTTGGACCTTTTCCCAGAACAGTTCGTCCTTCGGATAAACACCAACCATATCTGGATCCTGATTATCTGGAATCACACCCACAATCGGTTTAATATGATATTTGTCCAGCAGATCTTCCATCCGCTGCCACTTTTCAACGTCCATATATTCAGACGCATCGTCCAATCGCATAATATATTGACTCATCGTCTCACCTTTTCGTGCTGTTCCAAATAAAATTGCTGTAACCAATCTGCAATAGTGCAAATATCATACTGCAGTATGATGTTGTTTTTCGTCTGCATTCTTTCGTCCACAAAGACCTTTTTCAATTCATCCTGCCACTCACCCTTGGACTGAATCGAAAGAACCTTTGTATTTTCCATAAGAATTGCTTCTCTGGGCACATTTTCCGATACTAGGCAGGTCAATCCATTCGCTTGTGCTTCGATGGCAACGATTCCAAGCCCCTCCCACAAGGATGGGAACACAAATACGTCCATGGCCTGATAGTAGTCCTCCGTGTTGGTTTTGCTGCCCGTCATAATGACTGAATCGCTTATTCCTAGTCGATTGCATTGTTGCTTTACTTCTTCAAACAGTTCACCATCACCAACCAGAAGGAGCCTGCTGTTCTGATTTTTCTTGTGATATTCTGCGAAAAGCTCCACGAGGAACCTGTGATTTTTAGGCGTGGTCATACGGCCCACATGGCCAATCACAAATGTATTGTCTGAAATTCCAAGTTCTTGGCGCATCCTGCGGCGTTTCTCTTCGTCAAAGGCAAAACGCTGTAAATCAATGCCGTTTGGAATCATCCGGTAATTGGGTCTTGTCAGTGCTTTCTTGCCATACAGCCATACGCCTGCTTTATCGGAGCAGGCAAAAAGATAGTCCGCTGTGTAACGAATCGGAAGCTGCATCATATCTTTTATAACTGCCGAAATTTCACTTCCATTTGATGTACTGTGGCTGTGTGCGATCGTTACAAGGCCATGCTTTTTCGCAATTTTCAGATAAATGGATGCCGTACTCCGAACATGACCATGGATCACATGATACTCCGGGTGCTCCTTAAAGAAGGAATCCCACCACTTGCAGTATGCGAAATGGTTTTTACCGGTGTATTGGGGACAGCGATAAATTCTACCGCCCATCTGCATTATTTCATCCTCAAAAACGCCCTTATGTTCGATATGCTTCACAAAATCAAACTGGATATTCTTCTTGTCAACCGCTCGATACAAGTTCATGACAAAGGATTCTGCTCCACCAGCTTCCAACCCTCCAAGAACCTGTAACACTCGTATCGGTGTGGTATTCATGCTCAACCCCTCATGATTTCCTGAATTTCTTCCAAATAAGCTTTCACCACGATCTTTCGGTCGAATTCTCTTTCCATTTTTGCACGACCGGCCAGACCCATGGCTTTCCGCTGTTCCGGTGTCATCTGCATAAACCGTTCCAGCGCATGGACTAGAGCTTCCTCATCTTGAATGGGAATCAGGAATCCGGTCACTCCATCTTCCACTGTTTCCCGGCAGCCTGCACGGTCTGTGGCAATGATGGGTCGGGCACTGGCCGCACCCTCCAAGAGCACGTTGCTCATTCCCTCTGGATAGTAGGACGGATGCACGATGCAGCTCGCCTGTTTCAGGAATGGAATCATATCCTTCTGCTGGCCATGATAGACCACATCTCCAGCCTCCTGTGCCTGCTTCAAGATCTCTTCATAGGCAGGATCATCACAGCCGCCGCAGATATGGAACACTGTGTTGGGGTGCTCCGCATGGATTCGTTTGGCCGCAGCAAGATACAGGTCGATTCCCTTTTCCTTCAAGATTCGGGATGTAAACTGGAAGTGCACTGCCTCGCCGTCTGGATACGGAAACGCTGGATGACTCTCTAAATCTACGCCAGATCCCGGCAGCAACCGAATCTTCGCATGCTTCGGCATCATCTTGTGCGTTTCAAAGAAGCGCTGATTTTCGCTGTTCTGGAAAAAGATGCAGCTTGCGCCGGCCACACCTATCTTGTAAAGCCGGGTCGTCAGCGCCTGCAAAGGCCCGGGATTTTCCACCGGGGTACCGAGGCCGGTTACATTCGGAAGATACGGAATTTTTAATTGCTGACATGCCATACCACCATACACGTTCGGCTTGATATTATATGTAAGGACAACATCAGGCTTTTCAGCTTTCAAAATTCTCTTGTAAGTATGCATCAACTGCAAATCAGAGATAGGATTAGTGCCATGACGGCCGGTTTCAACGCCAATCAACTTGGCACCCAGTGCCTTTAACTTATCCTGATGCTTCAACAACTGACCGACAATTACCACTTCAAAATCTTCATCAATTAACTTCTCGATAACGGCACCACGCAAATTAAATGCATAGGTCGTATCGTTGATCAACATAACTGCCTTTTTCATTTGCCGCTCTCCTCACATTTTTCCTGCCCCATCGCCGTGGTCGCACCTTCTGCCACACCTTCCGTGCTCTCCGGCATGAACAAAATCTTCACCGTTGCCAGCATGATCTTCAGATCCTCGATCAGGCTGGGATGTGCGATGTACATCAGATCCATCTGCAGCTTATCGTAAGGAGTAGTGTTGTACTTGCCGTACACCTGTGCATAGCCAGTCAAGCCTGCCTTTGCCTGTAGGCGCAGTGCAAACTCCGGCATCTCCTCACAATACTGGGCGGCGATCTCCGGGCGCTCCGGACGAGGGCCTACAATGGACAAGTCTCCCTTCAAGATATTGAGAAGCTGGGGCAGCTCGTCCAGACGGCAGGCGCGGATGATATGACCGACCTTCGTGATACGGTCGTCTTTGTCACCAGTGGAAAGACGCGCCACACCGTCTTTTTCGGCATCCACACGCATGGATCGGAACTTCAAAATCTCGAACTGCTTACCGTCTTTGGTCAGGCGAACCTGCTTGTAAAAAGCAGGACCTCCATCGGATTTGACTGCAATAGCCGTAATCAGAAACACCGGACTCAGGATAACCAGTGCCACCAGCGAGATCACAATATCCATGGCACGCTTGACAAACAAGAACTCCGGGCTTGCCATGTAGCGGCCCACACGCAGCATGGGCAGATGGAACATATGCATCGGCTGGGCACCGCTCATAATCACATCGCCCACACGAGGGATCACGAACACATTGATGCCCTGCCCTACGCAGTATTTCAGAATGATGTTGCGCTCATGGCTGTGGACACCGCTGATGAACACGCTCTGCATTCCATCCAGCAGGCTCAGGTCGTTCAGGCATTCCTCCACGTTCAATGTCATCTTGACATCGTATTTTTTCGAGAGGCCATATTCATTGATGAGCTTTTCCAGACCATGCCGGACATCGTAGACCACTGCAGTGGGCTGAGGCGGAAAGGTCCGGAAATACCAGCTATGGGCGCATCTTGCCCACAGGGTTGCCATCATGACCTGTCCGGCAATCGCTGCGATGCCCGGCAGAAGATTGCAGAGCCGCCGGGCCATCAGGCAGATGACAATGTACAGAATGCCATCGGTTGCCATGGCTGCCAGTACCTGTCCGTAGATCAACTCTGAAATGCGCTGCAAGGACATCCAGAATGCATCGTAGACTTTGCCCAGCAGGAAGAACAGTACTCCAAACAGACCGATCATGGCCCAGTTGCCCTTCCAGCCAAACTTTGCATAGACCTGATACGAGTAGTACAATTCCCAACAAAGTGCAAACGGAATTGTAATCATTACCAGATCGATGATTTTCACGACCTTCAACATCACATCATGCTGAAATTTTGACATAATACCCCAATAACTCCTTTAGCTTTTTCTTTTGCTCTTCGCTCAACTTTTCCGACCCGCTTTGCAGCAGCCGTTTCTGGTTGTACACCCATCGGCTCAGCCAGATGCCATCCGCTGTCTTGTATTTTGCCGGAATATCCAGATTTCCATGGCATCTTTTATATTCCTGCGCCAGCTTGTACCGGTGCTGCCACGGGTCAGGTTTCTCCCACTGCATTCCAATGGCATCCAACAATGCAACGCGCTGTGGAGACAAAATCGCATTGCTTTTCTCCGGATTCCGATACGCATACTGCTGCCGCCGCACCCATTTTCCAAGAGCATATCCCTCCGGTGAAACATAGGCCACCGGGACATCAAGGTTTCCATTTGCCTCAAAGTACCGTTTCGCTGCCTGATAAACCTCATGCCACTGTCGGTCATAGCGACTGCCCCACTGCATTCCTATGGTTTCCAGTCGTTTGATCTGATCCGCAGACAACTTTTTCTGCTCATAGGCTAGTTCTTGATTTTGAATCCAGCGACCAAGCGTTTTTCCATCTGCTGTTTTATAATCTCGTGGAACATCCAGATTTCCATACTCCTGCGCATAGACTACCGCAAGTGCATATCCCTGTTCCCATCGGACATCAAATACCTTCCATGCCATCCCCAACTGATCCAACTGTCGGATGCGCTCTTCCGTCAGCTTTCCATCGTTTCGGCGTTTCCGCGCATTGTTGATCCACTTTCCCAGAGGATAGCCATCTTTCGTTTTGTATTTCGCCGGGATCTGCAAATTTCCAAACTGCTCTCGAAATTTTCGTACTTCCTTCAGACCACGCTCCCATGCGGCATCGTTGCGGTTGCCCCACTCCATGCCAATGCTGTCCAGCCGTGCGATTTGCTGTTCGGTCAAGTTCCCCGGAATCTGTCCCGCACGAACACGGCGCTGGGTCGTCAGCCATTCGCCAAGGCTCAATCCCGCAGGAGTGGTATAACGTTTTGGAATATTCAGGTTGCCATGCTCCGCATAGTAAATGCTTGCTTCCGAAAAATAATGGTCCCAACCAGAGGACAAGCTTGCTTGCAGCCGCTCAAACAGCACCCGGCAGTCATGCACCTGCTCAACCACCTTAAACCGTTCGGTGATGATCTTGTCGCCCTCACCGTTGGCATTCAGGCGGTAGACCGCCTCCTGCATCTCGCCCTGCAACCCCGCAATGCTGCATAGTCCTTCGAAGTTGTTGACTACATCAAGGATAAGCGGCGTAGAATTTTCTCCAGCGGTCAAAGCGCGACCAATCTGCTGCTTATAGATGATGGGTGAGATGGTGGGCCGGAACAGGATGACACCTGAAATGCCTTCTACATGAACCCCCTCGTTGAGCATGTCGATGCAGAACAGCAGCTTCAGCTTGTCACTCTCATCCGTCTTGAAGTCGGCAAAAGCCTTGTCTGTACCGGGGTCATCCGAGTAGGCTTCGTAGACCGCCACTTCCGCATTCACCTTTGCAAACCACTCCGGCACATGGGACACCATCTCGTCCATGTGCTCCTTGTTGGCGCAGAACACGATGTACTTTCCAGACTTGTTCGTGATATGATGTTCAAAAACCTTGTCTAATCCATCTGCTTGTTCCAAGGCGCGGCGCAGGGCATCCAGATATTTTTGATTCACATCCTGAATGCCGGGAGAACGCAGATTATCCACTCTTGTCTGATAGCGTGCCAAGTCTTTCTGGTACTGATAGACGGTGGTCACATAGTTCGGAGCAGGCAAAATACCCCTGACGATTGCTTCGCCAAGGGTCATGTCGCTCGCAACACGGCCATCAAAAAGCTCTTCGGCCATATCACGGTTATTATCCAGATACCGGATGTTTGTCGCTGTTAAGCCCAGCAGTTTTGCCTCCGGGCATAACTTTAACAAAGCCACCGTGCTTTCGCCCCAGCATTCCGCGCCGGCACGGTGGAATTCGTCCAATATGATATAAGATGGCTGAAGTCCTGCGATTTCTGCAAGCTGGCCTTCGGTACAGCACATCAGCTTCGCATAGGTGTAAAAATGGACGTTCGCCAGCGGAAAATCCGGGTCGTTCCTTTTCAGGCTCTCCAGCTGTGTCTTGAAGATATATTCACTGGGCGAAAGCCAGATCACGACCTTCTCCGGGTTGTCCTCGATCAGCTTGAACGCAATGT
>OKRV01000535.1_pt1 | contig 26152 bp, 21 predicted proteins | sample 1601201 | NCBI WGS metagenome assembly OKRV01 (sample SAMEA3541540, study PRJEB24748) | human gut metagenome | biome: human gut; feature: human-associated habitat; material: faeces | place: China | collected 2012 | reverse complement strand
TAATTTTTCTCCTACTTTAATTAACAAATTGTTAATTAAAGTAGGGAATTGCTTATCATTTTATATAATAGTGTTTTAATTATTGATATTTCTTAATTCATATAAAAAAATCATTATTATTTTTTGTACAAGTTAACTTAATTTAATTTTTAGAAAACGTTTGCCAGCATATATCTTTTACATATTTTCATTATTTTTTATGAATTTATAAATTAAATTACAAATTTTTTGATATTTTCGTAATCATTTTTTCCTTTTTAAACTTTTATTAACTTTAATTTTGAAATCTTTCTTTAAGAAATTCTGCAACACCTTCTTCTTCACAACTTCCTATAACTCCAGTGGCAATTTTCTTAACTTCTTCTGTTGCATTTGCAGTTGCATATGCTTCATTTGCTAATTCAAACATTGGAATATCATTTAAATTATCCCCAAAGCATATTACATTTTTATAATTTATATATTTTGATAAATATTTAATACCATTTGCTTTAGATGCTTCACTGCTATATGCTTCTAAAAAGTAACAATCCTCATATACATCTTTATAATAATTAACATTTATTCCTTCAATTTTTTCAATTTCTTCTGCAATGCTTTTTATTTTTTCATATTCATCAAAAGCAACAAAATTAATAATACTTGATTTAAGCACCGATTCTTTATAATTTGATATTTTAACAAAAGTTTTTAACTCTTTGTCTGCTCTTTCCTTATAAAAATTATATTCATAAGCATGTTCAAATTCTTTATGATATACCCATAAATGATTATCTACAATTCCATATACTAATGGATTTTTATTATACTTTTCAAAAATATCTAATATCTTATATGTAGATTCAATATTTATATCCTTTATATCAATATATTTTAATTCCTTAGTATCATAAATTAATACACCATTCATTAATGCGACTGGTAGCTTCAAATCCAAGTTTTGTAGTATTTCCACAGCAGTTGCAGGTGTTCTTGCTGTAGCAACTGTAAAATTCATTCCTGATTTAATAAGTTCATTTATAATTTCTTCTGATTTTTTCGTTACTTGTCTATCCTTATTTATTAATGTACCATCTAAGTCTGTAACAAATAGTTCCATATTCTCTACTCCTTTTTTAATGTTATATTTTATTGATTTTTTCAATTTAACACATATTTAAAATTATTTCTAGTGCTAAATTAAAAGAGTTATGTAAATTTTTATTTATGTTATAAATTTATTATATACATAAACTTCGCTTACATAACTCTAATATATTATTTATTATGCTATATTAAAATCTATATATTCATTTAAAATATATCCATCTATTCCTTTATAACTTATTTTACCCCATTCATTATCATCCTCTATAACTGATACCTTTTGTCCCATAGCTATTGTTCCAATTACATTTGAATCAAAATTATTACTTTCCCTTACTTTTAATGCAACAGTAACTACAGTACCTTCTTTTGTAATTGTATTTTCTGCTATACTTCTATTTTGTAATGTTATATAATCCTTGCTTACATATCCATAGCCATTACCATACTTTATCTTATACCAGTTTCCACTTGTTTCTACTATTTCAACACTTGTTCCATTTTTCAGTGAACCTACTACTGAATAGCTTGTACCTGCTCCACTTCTTACATTTAATGAATCACTTACCTTTACAGTTCCCTTTGTTGTACTTGTTGCTGGTGTATTATTTGTACTTCCACTATTACTTGTATTTCCAGTATTACTATTGCTACTTGAATTTAATGTAACATAATCCTTGCTTACATATCCATAGCCATTACCATACTTTATCTTATACCAGTTTCCACTTGTTTCTACTATTTCAACACTTGTTCCATTTTTCAGTGAACCTACTACTGAATAGCTTGTACCTGCTCCACTTCTTACATTTAATGAATCACTTACTTTTATTGTTCCTTTTTCTGTAGTTTTACCTAGCGAATTATCTGGATTTTGATTTCCTGAATTGTTATTTAATATAATATTTTGACTTAAATAATCCATTATTCCATTTACAATACCTTCTGCAACCTTATCTTGGTAACTACTTGAACTTAAATTTTGAGCTTCTGTTGGATTAGAAATAAATCCACATTCTACAAGACTTGAAGACATTTGTGCTGTTTTTATTACTGCAAAATTTGCAGTTTTAATTCCTCTATTATAAGCATCTGTAGCATTTATTATATCATTTTGTATATCATTTGCCAATTCTTTACTATCTGTTCTTGGAGAATAATAAAATGTTTCAATCCCATTTGCACTAGGACTTTCAGCTGAATTTTGATGAATAGAAACAAAAACATCTGAACCTTCGTTATTAGCCATTCTAGTTCTTTCTGTTAATGATAAATATGTATCATTATATCTACTCATCTTAACTTGCACACCTCTAGCCTTTAACTTAGCTTCTATTTTTTTAGATATTTGAAGATTTATTTCATCTTCATAAACACCATTTTTAACCGCTCCATTATCATATCCACCATGTCCTGGATCAATAAACACTTTATAATAATCTCTGTTTACCTCTTTAATATTACTTCTCGCATAACTAGCAGTTGATATACCCTCTTCTGTTATACAAACTTCTAATATATATACAACATCATCAGTTTGCTGAGATACAAATGTACTACCAATCGACTTAGCAATAAGTTCTCCATCAACTATTTCTGCAACATTTTTATTATAAACTGTCCAGCCTTCTGTAACTGGTAAATTTATAGCTTCACCAATTGTTAACACTAATCCATTTTCCATTACAACTTCTTCATTTTTATACTTTTCCAAAAGCTTAATTAAATCTGCTTCAGATACATTATAAATCTCCTCTGCTCTTGTAAGTTGAGTTGGAGTAATTAGTATCCCAGATAATATTAATAAACTTAAAACCTTTAATTTATTAATAATAATCACCTAACCTTCCTTATAGATATTTTCATATTAAGCAACAATAACTTATAATATCAAAAAACATATACACTATATTATACATAATTTTATTATAAAATAAATTATTATAGTGTATTTTTGTATGTAATTTTAACTTTTTTTGATGTATATTGATTTTTTATTATAAAAATTAAGATTTAATATAATAATTATCCATTGAGAGTTCTTTTTAATTATCTTTTATAACTTTAATTAAGTTATTATATAATCCTATTACACTTTTATTATTTTTAATATATCCTTTTATAATCTCAATTACTTCAATTGAGATTATTTCTCCCCCACATATTAATGGAATTCCTGGTGGATATGGAATTAATGCTTCTTTTGAAATTTTCCCTATACTTTCATCAATATCAACATATTCAAAACTTTTATCAAATACTTCATATGGCTCTAACACCTTTTTAGGAATTATATTATAATAATTTTGATATTGATTATCTCTTAATGAACTTAAATTTAGTTTATTTATTGAATTATATATTTTCTCAAAATCCTCTTCATTATTAAATGGAGATAAAATCAATACCACACCACCATCAAAACTCATTTCACATTGTATTTTCATACTTCTTAAATAATCTAATAACTTATGTCCACTATATCCCTTAGGTAATGTAAATATATATCTGCTTAAATCTAAGTTATATCCCATTGGTAAATCTTCTTCCTTTAAAACACTTACCTTATTTAATTTATTTATCTTTACACTCCACTTATTGGCTAAATCAATTAATCTATCATAATCCTCTTCCCCATAAATGTCTAAATAATATCTTGAATAATCTAATGATGACATTATTAAATATGAAGGTGATGTTGTCATAAATGATTTTAAATAAAAATCAATATTATTATCATTATTAACTAAAAGATATGAACCTTGAGTTAAACTTGGTAATGTTTTATGGGCACTTAAAACTATATAATCAGCATATTTAACTATTGATTTTGGTAATTTTCCACTTATTCCATAATGTGCTCCATGTGCCCCATCAATAATTATAGTTAATCCTTTTTCTTTTAATTTTCTTAAAATATCAAATACCTTATAACCTATTCCAAAATAATTAGGATAAGTTAAAATTATTCCTTTAGGATTATTACACCCTTCCAATGCTTTATATATTTCCTTTTCTGTTGGTGGTAAAAATAATCCCTTATCTTCATGTATTACAGGTTCAATATATCTTACCTTTAACTTTCTTAAAATTAATCCATTATAAATTGATTTATGACAATTTCGTTCAACTAAAACTTCATAACCTTCATTAAATGCATCAAATATTGAAGCTAAGTTTCCAGCAGTACTTCCATTAACAACAAAATACGCTTTCTTTGAACCATAAGTTTTTGCTAATAAATCTTGTGCTTCCTTTATTATCCCTTCTGGGCAATGTAAATTATCTAATGGATCAACTTCTGTAATATCCAAAAATCCCATATTATTTACAAACTCTTTACCTATATCATCCCTTAAAAATCCAATTCCACTTTTGTTGCCTGGCATTGAAAGAATAAGATTTTTTTCCTTTTGATATTTTAATACTTCTTCAAGTAATGGTATTCTCTTACTCATCTTTTCCTCTTTCCTAATTGCTTATTACCTGCACTGTCATATTATTTAAAACTTTAACAGCAGTATCAATAATAAAGCCTATAGGCATCTTATCTAAATTTTCACATTCATCAAGATATAAATATCCATCTCCAAACATAGTATCATATGTAGATATTCCCATAGCTAATCTTACACTTTGCTCATTTGCAAATAATCTCTTTAATTTAAAGCTTTTTATTAATTCATTAATATTTTTTAAACTTTCATTATTAGATGAAACTTCATTTATTAACTCCTTGATTATTTCTATTGATTTATCTACATTTTCATGTGCAGTACTATAAGTTATTTCATAAACCTTTATATATTCTTCATTAGATACTCTTGTTAATACATCATAAACTAAACTATGCTTTGTTCTTAAAGTGTCAAATAAAACGGAATTTACTCCGTCTCCAAAGTATTGGTCAAAAACTCTTAATGCTTTTATTTCCCATTGATTCAAGTCATTTATAGGAAAAATAATTTGAACTTTTGAACTGTTTATATCATCTTTCTTATCTATAAATATTCCTGTCTTAGGTAGTTGAAGCTCTTCCTTATCTTCTGGAAGCTTTTCACTTCTCCAATAACTAAAACTTTCTTCTACCATATCCTTAACTTCTTCAAAATCTAAACTTGAAATAATTGTAATAGTTGAATTATTAGCGCAGTAATATGTATTAAAGAAATCTATTGCATCATCTATTGTCATATTTTCTAATGATTCCTTAGTTCCTATAATAGGATATTTAATTCTTCTACCTTCCATAGAATTATAATACAACTTATCTTCTGTATATTGCTCTAAATCTTCATCCCATTCTTTAAGCTCTTGTTTTATTACTTCCATTTCTTCCTTAAATCCCTCTTCAGTAAATACAGGGTCTAAAAGAATATCTGAAAATAAGTCTAAACCTTTATATAGCTCCTCATTTAGTAATGTTCCATAAAAAACTACATATGGATAATTGGTCATTGCATTTTGGAATCCAAATACCTTACTTAATTCTTCATTTATTTGTTGCTCACTTCTTATTTCAGTACCCTTATATACCATATGTTCAGTTACATGAGCTACTCCAAGCACCTTACCATCACGTGCTGCCCCTGCATCTAATGATATAGCTATTGAACTTAATTCACTATTACTTTTTTTATAAATTAACTTTAATCCATTATCTAAAATATAATCTTTCATTATATATATCACCTCTTTCCTCATTATATCATAAAAAAAATAACAAGAACTAAGCTTGCTACTTAGCCTTGTTATTTTAAAATTTATTCAGCTTTAAGTGCTATTGCACATTCAATTCTCTTCTTTTGCATTTTACATCCTATTTCATAAGGAATATTCATATCTCCATTAAATGCAAAGTTGTTTGATTGACATCCACCTGAACAATAGAATCTTGCCCAACACTCTCTACATTTTGGCTTATTATAAATATGCGCCTTTTTGAACTTCTTACCTAATTCGGCATCATAAGTATCGTCATAAATATCTCCAAGTTTAAATTCTTCCTTACCTACGAATTGATGACAAGGATATACTTCACCTTGTGGAGTTATAGCAACATATTCAAATCCTGCTCCACATCCTGAAATTCTCTTATAAACGCATGGTCCACCATTTAAATCAATGTTGAAGTGATAGAAGTTGAATTCATCCCCTTCTTTCTTTCTTCTTACCATTTCATTATATAATTTATCATAGTTTTCAAATATTTCTGGTAAATGTTCTTCTTTAAGTTCTAAGAAGTGTCCTTTTTCAAGAACTACTGGTTCAATAGAAATTTCTCTAAATCCTTCATTAACCATAGCCTTAACATCTTCATAAAAATCAGTATTAGCTCCAGTAAATGTTCCTCTTACATAGTAATGCTTAGATTTATCTCTTTTTTCTATCATTCTCTTAATATTTGGAAGTATATCATCATAAGAACCACTTCCATCAACTTTAATTCTTACATTATCATTTACTTCTTTTCTACCATCTAATGAAAGTATTATATTACCCATTTCTTTATCCATGAAGTCCATCATATCTTCATTTAAAAGAGTTGCATTAGTAGTCATAGTAAATCTAATATTCTTTTTCCAAGCTTTTTCATTTTCTCTTGCATAAGCTATTATTTCTTTAATTGTGTCCATGATCATTGTTGGTTCTCCACCAAATAAATCAATTTCAATATTTCTTCTTGGACCACTTCTCTTAACAACATAATCTATTGCTTTTTTAGCTGTTTCAACAGACATTACTCCCTTATGTCCATTGTATTCCCCTTCATCTGCAAAACAATATTTACATCTTAAATTACATCCATGAATTATATTTAAACATACTGCCTTTATATAATCTCTATCATCCATTGATGAATGTGCTATATCTTCATATTGATCTTTTGAATATAATATTTCTTGATCTACAAGTTCTTGTAATTCTTCATAAGCTTCTGATATAGTTTCTTCACCATATTTAGCTCCAAATTCTTTTATAAGCTCTTCTTTGCTTCTTAATTCATTATCGTCTACTAAATCATAAACTAATTCATCTACAATATGTACAGCCCCTGTATTAACATCTAAAACAAAGAAATTATCTCCTTGCTTAAATTTGTGTATTAAAGCCATGTTATTTCCTCCTAATACAATTAATATTTAAAATTCAATTTATTTTGAAACAATATTTTATATAATCCTAATATCAATTTAGTAAATCAACTTCCACATAATATTTTTTAAAATTTCTTTAACAAATTATTACTCATTATTTTCATACGAGTAAAGCAGTAACTAATTTTAGTTACTGCTTGTCCTTAATTAGTTTTCACATTCTAAGTTAGCAACTGTGCAAGAAGTCTTACATGCTGATTGGCATGAGTTTGCACATTCCTTGCATCCTGGCTTACAAAGACTATTTTTTATGTTTGTTTTGTTAATTGTTTTTATGTGTTTCATGTCGAATCCTCCAATAATAAAAATATAACGTGGTAATTATAGCATAATTTTCTAATGTTATAAAGCTATTATTTTTATATAATAAAAACCACTATAAACTTAATTACATTATATGGATATATAAATTAAAATATTCCATTTTTATCTTGTATATAAATATAAAAATATTTATTAAGTACTTTTATTTTATTTGAAGATAAATTTACTACTTAATAAATACATTAATTCTTTACTTATTTTTATAATGTTGTTTCTTTTTTAATAGCTTCTATCATATCATCTTCTGATACAGTTTTATCATCATATGAATTATAAATATCATTTAAATGAACTGTGTAATATACATTTTTACTTTTCTTTTCTTTTTTTTGCTTTTTTTCTTTTAAGTCATTATCTTCAGATTTTAACTTTTTATCAATACTGTTTTTTACTAGCACTCCTGCTGTTACAGATGCTACAATTCCTGATATTGCACCAAAAATAACTTTTTTATTATTTCTTATACTCATGACTTTCACCTCACTATTTTAAAAAAATTATATACACATTAATTATGTAAGTCAATTCAGGCTTAGTAAATTTTAATCATACTACTACTTGTTTTATTACTACTATTTATTAATATTTCCTCATTATATATTTTAACTCAAAAGTATTAAAATATTTTTATTATTTTCTTATTATCATAATGCAAAAAACTTCAGACATATTTTAAATATATCTGAAGTTTTTAATAAATATTAATTATTCACCAATTCCGCTCTTTTCCATACTTTCAGTAAATCCATGTAATAACTTATTAATTGGCTTCTTTAAGAATAAAGAAATTAATATAAATATAGCTCCATATATTAATAACACAACAATATCCTTAATTAAAACACTTTGAACAACTCCACCAATTGCTTCTCTTGCAAATGAAATTGCATAAGTGAAAGGTAAGAATGGATTTATTGCTTGGAAGAATTTTGGTGTTAATTGAATTGGGAATGTTCCACCTGAACCACCTATTTGTATAACTAGTAAAACAATTCCTAATACTTTACCTACATTTCCAAATACTGAACATAATGAATATAAAATTATTGTAAATATAACACTAGTAAATACGCTTCCTAATACAAATAATCCTGGATTTACACAATATATTTTTAATAAGTATAAATCTCCTAAAGCTACTATTATAGCTTGAATTATTGCTATGCTCATAAATAACATCATTTTACCAAAATATTGTGCTGATGCAGAATATTCTCCTTTAGCTTCAACACTTAGCATAGATGATAGTAATAATAATCCAACCCATAATGATAATACTGTATAAAAAGGTGTCATTCCTGTTCCATAGTTACCCATAGGGAATAATGTATTTTCTATAATATTAACTGGATTTGCTAAGAAATCACTTCTAACACTTACATCAGTCTTTAAAAAATCTATAATCCTATTAATATCTTCACTATCATTAATACTTCCTATTTTGCTTACTAATTCATTAAGCATATTTTCAGCTTCTGGAAGTTTTGATTTTACAAAATCAATACCCTCAATACCTTTATCTGCACCTTCATAAACAGTGTTCATTATATCAGTAACTTGAGGTAATTTATTTTGTGCTTCTTTTAATACTGTTACTACATTACCTGCAACATTATATGCATCATCAAAAATGCTATTAATTTTATTAGTTATATTTTCATCAAAGTTATTATATAAATTATTTGTAATGTTACTTACGTCGTTAGTAAATGCTATAACATTGTTTAATAAACTTAAATCTGGGGTTCCTCCATTTGCTAAACTATCTTTTACTGTATTTAATACATTAATTGCTTTATTTATTGCTCCTTGTACATTTGCTAATGTTTCTAAAATATCATCAAACTTTCCAGGATTAAATTTATTCATAGTTTTTAATATATTTATTAATGACTCAGTACTTGTATTAAGAGAGCTTAATTTTCCCAAAATACTATCAACTATTTGTGGTGCATATTCTGATCCTGAATTAATTGCACTAATTAATGCATTTACATTTTTTGAAACTTCATTTGAAATTTCGTTTATTATTTTTATATCATTTTTTATTACAGGTGCAATATTATTTAAATTATTTTTTGAAGTAGTTAAAAAACTTTCTAAATTTGAACCTAAGTTTTGTGAATTTTCTAACGTTTTATTTATTAATGGAATATTCTTTTGTATATCTGAAATTAATGTTTTTAATTTATAAGCTCCATCACCTGCTAAATTCACAACATCATTTATATTTCCAAATTGACTTTTAACTTCTAACAGTTGATTATAAATATTATTTAATCTAGGAAGTTGATTTTCTAATTCAGTTCCTAATTCCTTTCCTATACCCAATATTGCATCACTTGCAGTTTCCACAACTGCCTTACTTACTTTTTCTTGAATTGCATTTGCTCCCTTAACAGTAATTTTAGGCGCAATTGCATTTATTTTTTCATTTACTGTATATATTATTTCTCCCTTTTGAACATCTTTGGTAAGTACAGATGTAAGACTTTTTGAAAAGTTTTCAGGGATTGTAATCATAGCATAATATTTACCTTCTTTTACATTTTTAATGGATTCTTCTTCACTTACAAATTGCCATCCCATCTGAGTATTTCCCTTTAATTCTTTTACAACCCTATCACCTAAGTTAATTTCCTTATTATTTAAGGTTGCTCCTAAATCTTTATTTACAACCCCAATTTTTATATTACTAATACCAGATTCAGCATATGGATCCCATGATGCTTTTATATTAAACCAGGCATATAGGGATGGTAGTATACATAATGCTATAACAACTATAAGTGCTGCATAATTTTTAAAGATATTTTTAATATCATTTTTGAAAATCCTAAATGCATTTTTCATCATTTTTCCTCCTTCGATATTGTATTGCTTTAACAACTTAATTTATATATTATCACATCGGTACTAAAATTCAAGTTTTAGTTTTCTAATATAATTAATATTTTCTTTATCCTAAGCTGCCTAAATAATTAGTATTATACGTATACTTTATATTCTCTATATACTTTATAAAAATATTATTTAATAAAATTTAAACAATCCTGTTACAATTTATTCATCTTTTTCACCTTTTTTACTTTCTTCTACTTCATTTATTATTATGTTCCAATTTGTAAAAATAATTTTACTTTTATAAATAATTAAATAAATTTCTATACTTAAATTATTTTTAGTGTATACTAGAATAGATAATTAATTAATAACTGAGGAGAATAAAATGAATAAATCATTTAATGAACTTAATTTAAACTCTAATATAGTAGAAGGATTAAAGCTTCAAGGAGTTACTTCACCTACAGAAGTGCAAGAATTAACTATTCCTAAAGCTCTAGAAAATATAGATATAATAGCAGAATCTCATACTGGAAGTGGTAAAACATTAGCATATTTATGTCCAATATTCCAAAAGATAAATACAGAAAAAAAAGAAATGCAAGCTATAATATTAGCTCCAACTCATGAGTTAGTTATGCAAATAGATGCACAAATTAAACTTCTTGCAAATAACTCTAATATAGATATTACTTCATTAACAATAATGGGTGAAGCTAATATTGAAAAACAAATAAAAAAACTTAAAGAAGGAAAACCACATATAATAGTTGGTTCATCCGGAAGAGTTCTAGACTTAATAAAAAAGAAAAAAATAACTGCTCATACTGTTAAAACTATTGTTATGGATGAAGCAGATAGCCTTTTAGCTAAAAATAAATCTATAGTAATAAAAGATATAATAAAATCTACAATGAAAGATAGACAACTTATGTTCTTTTCAGCAAGTATAAATCCTACTTCTTTAGAGATTGCTAAATCTTTAGTAAAAGATGTTGAAATAATTAAATCTGAAACTAATTACGTTATTAACCCTAATATTTCTCATATGTACATAACTTGTGAATTTAGAGATAGATTTGAAACACTTAGAAAATTTTTAGCTGCCGAATCTCCAGAAAGAGCTATTGTTTTTGTAAATAATAGTACTGAACTTCAAAACATAAACGAAAAGTTAGATTATCATAAAGTTAAATCTACAGCTATCTTTGGAAATGCTTCTAAAGAACAAAGACAACGTTCAATTGAAGCTTTTAGATCTGGTAAATTTAATATATTGGTTTCATCTGATGTTTCTGCTCGTGGACTTGATATTCCAGAAGTTACACACATAATTAATATGGACTTTCCTGGAAATCCTGATGAATACCTACATAGAGCTGGAAGAACTGCTCGTGGAACATTAAGTGGTTCTTCAATATGTATTGGTACAAAACGTGATCTTGAAGCTATTAAAGCTTATCAGAAAGCATTTAAAATAAAATTTAAAGAAATGAAATTATATGGTGGTAATTTAATTTCTGCAAATGAAAATTCTAAAAAAACAACTAAATCAAATAGTAAAGTAAATAAGAAATCAAACAATAAAGCTGTTAATAAAAAGAAGTAAAATTATTTTTTAAACAAAACCGAACTATATAATAACTTTATTTAATAAATTTGACATAGCTCGGTTTTTAATTAATTTAGTTATATTTAAACTTCATTTTAAATATAACTGAATTTTTGGTACTTTCTATATTGTAATCAATATTTTCATGTTTATCTAAAATTGTTTTTACTATATAAAGTCCTAAACCCGTTCCACCAGTTTTTCTATTTCTAGATTTATCAACTCTATAAAATGCATTAAATATATATTTTAATTGTTCCTTAGGTATTGATATCCCAGTATTTTCAACCACTAACTCTTCCTTTGATAAATTAATTTTAATAAATTCATTTTCTGGAGAATAAGTTATTGCATTCTTTACAATATTAGTAATTACCTTTTTTATAAGCTTACTATCAGAAAATACTATAACATTTTCATCAATATTTATTTGTAATTTTAAATTTTTTTCATCAATAAAATATCTTAACTCATTAATTACACTGTTCATCACATTACTTAATCTTACATATGTAAAATTATATTTAAATTCTCCATTTTCTCTTTCACTTAAATGTAATATTTCTTGAACTAATTCTTTCATCTTTTGTGTTACATCATAGGATTCTTTTAAATACTTATCTCTATCCTTATACTTTCCAATATTATAAATCATTCCTTCTAATTGTCCACTTATTATAGTAATTGGTGATTTTAATTCATGTGAAATAGTTGCAACAAATTCTCTTCTTTCTTTTTCAAGCTTTCTTTCCATTTCAATTTCCTTAGTAAGCTTAAAATTAATCTTTTCCAATTGTTCAAATGCTTCTTTTAAATTTTTATTCATTAAATTTAAGCTATTAGAAAGCTCCCCTATTTCATCTTTCCCATTAATTTCTATAGTATTATTAAAATCCAAATTTGCCATCCTTTTAGCTACCTTATTTAATTTTATCAAAGGTCCACTTATTAATATTGAATAAAGACTTGAAATAGCAAATGATATAATTATTATTGATAATATTGCAAAAGGTAAAAATAATTCAATACTATCAGTTGCTTCTTCTTGTGGTTTAATAGGAAAGTGAACTATCATATTATATACATCATTTAATTTTTTTATATAAACAGCTTTATCTATATTTAAACTCTCATTTTTATTAATAAGATTATATACAAACTTATCTGTATCAATATCTTCATTTTTGTTAATGTTTATATTATATTGTTGAAATCTATTAAATTCTGCATAAGAAACATGGTTGCCTAAAAAAGGAATCTTATTAGGTGAGTTTGCACCTTCCCTAAATGAAGAATAAATAACTTCATTAATTAAATTATTTCCATCCTTTTTTACAAGTAAAATATCTAAATTATTTTCATAAGAAAATTTATCTAATACTTCATCTATATCTATTTCTTCATTATTTAATAATTCATATTTCAACTCTTTTATTTCTTCATTAATATTATTAACCTTATAAAATTCATAAACCTTTGGCATAAAAAGATACATAGATATATATAACAAACTAAAAGCTATTATTATAGTTAAGCTACTCCATAAAAATAACTTTTTCTTTATACTTAAGTTTTTCCACTTATTTTTCAAGAACATATCCTACACCTTTTATGGTTTTTATATAATCCTTCTTAATTTTTTTTCTTATATTTTTCATATGAGCATCAATAACCCTAGTATCCCCAAAATACTCATATCCCCATATCTTTTCTATTAATTTTTCTCTAGAAACTACCTTTGGATAACTAGCAAGCATTAACTTTAATATATTAAATTCCTTTAATGTTAGCTCGATTTCCTCATCATCTACATAAGACTTAAACTTTTCTAAATCTAACTTTAATCCTTCAAATTCTAATATATCTTCATTTTTTTCTTCTTTATTTTTTCTTTTTAAAACAGCTTCAACCCTCTTTACTAATATATTAAAAGAAAATGGTTTGCTAATATAATCATCTGCGTCTAAATCGAACCCTTTTATTTCACTTTCTTCATCATCTAATGCAGTTAAAAATATAATTGATACTTGTTTATTTAAATTTTTTATCATCTTACATAATGAATATCCATTTAATTTTGGCATCATTACATCTAAAATTACTAAATCATATTTATCCTTTTTAAATTTTTCATATCCTTCAACTCCATCATTAGCCATATCAACTTTATATCCCTGAGAGGACAAAAATTCTACTATTAATTCCTGTATTTGATTATCATCTTCTACAACTAATATTTTATAACTCATATTTCCTCCATAACTTTTTTATATATTTAATTTTAGCATAACATTTTTAAATTCTTCTTAAATTCATTTAAATTTCAAATGTAAAAGTATTATTAAATTTATTATATAAGTTATTTTAATATTTAAAATTTAATATAACTATAACATATCAATATAGGAGATATAAAATTATGTTTTTCAACAGAAAAAATACTAATTTATTTTTTAAATTTACACTTTTATTCCTTTTCTTATTTTTACTTAAGATTATTCCTTTTAATACTGGCTTTGAAGATTCTATTGATTATTTAAACAATATATCTTTTCCAATTTCTTCACATTTTAAATTAAATAAAGATAATAAATTAAAATTTAAGAGTTCATCTTCTTGTCTTAATGATACTCTTAATAAATATAAATCACACTTAAACTTTATAAATTCTCATAACAAAGCTATTAAAGCTAAAAATGACTTTATTAAACTAAGTGATGAAGAAATATCTTCATATTCCATGCTAAGTTATAATGAAAAAATTTCACTTCTTAACAATACGAACTATGCTTTAGAAGATCGAATTCATATTTTTTTAGGAAGTGATTTAGAAAATTTCAGCTTAGTTTATTATAATATATCAACAAAAGAAAAAGTTAGTATTAATGAAAATAAAGAATTTAAACCTGCAAGCACTTATAAACTTGGATTAAATGCCTTAATATATAATTTATCTTTAAATGGTAAATTAAATCTTAATGATACTATAACTTTCGAAAATTGTGATTATGAAGATGGTACTGGTTTACTTTGTTCTAAGTCTTCAATTGGAACATATACAATTCAAGAATTACTTGATTTATCAATTATATATTCTGATAATATAGCATCAAATATGCTTACAAGATATTTAGGTGGACGTGATGAAGTAAAAAAAGAACTTTATTCATTATTAAATATAAATTATCCATATTCTAAAAGTACTATAACTGCTGATATTGAATATAGAATTTTAATGTATATTTATGATAATAAAAATTTACCTGAATTTAATCATCTAATAGAAGTTTTAACTAAAACTGAATTTCATGATAGACTTGATAAATATATTCCACAAGAAATAGTTGCTCATAAAATAGGTAGTAATGAATCTTACATCCATGATGTAGGAATAATTTTTAGTGATAGTCCTTATATTTTAGTTATTTATACAAATGGACTAGCCTATCCAGATGAAAAAATAGCTCAAATTTCAAAAGCTATTTATAATAATTATAATTAAATTTACAAACTAATTCGAAAATCATCTATTAATAAGGAATTATTTATTGTATAATTCTTCTATATAAACTATAAATTAACTTTAATTGAGGTGATATACAATGAGTAACAAAAAGAAAAAGAAACTTTCTGTAGCAGAACAAAAAGCCGAAAAATATATATACTACGGTACTATAATTGGCTTAGTTTTAGGAGTTATCTTAGGCTTTATTGGATTTATTTTAACAGACAATATGTTTTGGATTGCACTATCTCCATTAATTCTTTTATTTGTTGGATTAGGAATAGGGGCTATCTTAGGCAAAAACAAAAACTTAAACACTAATAAAAAAGTGGTAAAAAAACAACCTCATAAAAATAAATAGGGTATAGTCCTTTTAGTGTTGAATAACTCTAAAAGGCATGTCCTTATTTATTTTTATTATTTTATAATTTACTTATCTTTTATATCTTCACTATTATTTTCTTCTTTATAAATACTTTTGCTTATTATTCCTTCACTAATAAATTTACTTTCTTTTTTCTCATTAATATTCTTAAGTCCTTTAAACTTTAACATTACTGTATCATATCCACCACACAATATTAAAACTACTACTAATGCATTAATGAATAATCTATAATAACATTCAACATTATTCCACACACATCCTGTTGCAACTCTTTCTATTGATAAATGAGCTATTGCTAATATTAATGTGTATATTTTAGTTGGTATCTTTTTAATAAGTGGAAAATCCTTAGTTATAAATACTATTAATTCTACTGCTATTAACGTTCCTGTGAATGAAGCTAAAAAGTCAGCAGTTAGAAAATCAGTTATCTCCATTTTATTAATCCCCTCCTTTTCCCAATCCCCTACTAAATAATAAATGCAACTAATATTATTTATGTTACTTAAATTTTGTTTGATTTATTTTCAAAAAATATCATCTGACCTTTAAATCAGATGATATTTTTACTTTATTTTATATTTTACCTTTAGATATCAAATCTTTTATTATATTCTTTGGCTTAAATCCAGTTAAACGATGTATAAATTGTCCATCCTTTAATAAAACTAATGTTGGAATAGATTTAATATTAAAATAACTTGTTAAGAATTTAGAATTATCTACATTAATTTTTACAATTTTAATATTTCCCTCTTCATTATTAATTTCTTCTAATAATGGAGAAAGCATTTTACATGGTCCACACCATTCTGCATAAAAATCCACTAAAACTAAACCATCTTTCACTTCATTTATAAAATTTGATTCATCTATAACTTTCATTTTTATTCACCTCTATTCCGGACTTACTATTTATCCTTAATTAATTATATTCATTTAATCAATTAATGTTAATTAAGTGATTTTTATGAACTAATACTATTAAAAATTAAAGCAATACTAAAAAGTACTGCTTTAATTTTTTATCACTTATATAGTTTTAATCCATTCACATGCTAATTTAAACCAACTAGCTACATGAGTATTTATATGTTCACTTGCATCTTTCCTTGCTGTAACTTCTTCACATAATCCTAACCCATGTACACCATTTGGATAAATGTGCAATTCAAACTCAATCTTATTTGCAGCTAAAGCATTTGAAAATAACAATGAATTTTGAACTGGAACTGTTCCATCATCAAAAGTATGCCATAAGAATGTCTTTGGCGTTTTATTAGATACTAACTTTTCTAAAGAAAGCTCTTCCCTTCTTATTTTACCTTCCTTTTCCCCTAATAAATTATCAAATGATCCTCTATGTGCAAATTCTCCACTTGATATAACAGGATAACATAATATCATTGCATTTGGCTTAATTTCATTATTTTTTACTTCTAGTGATTCTTTAATTATTTCATTATCCCATAATACTCCTAAACTTCCTGCCAAGTGACCACCAGCAGAAAAACCACAAACTATAACCCTTTTAGTATCAACATTCCATTCCTCTTCTTTTTCACGCACATATCTAACTGTTTCGGCTAACTCCAATAATGATGCTGGATATCTTACTGGTGCTATACTATATCTTATCACTATAGCATTAAATCCTTGTGCCACAAATTTTAATGCTATTGGCTCTGCTTCCCTATCAGATGTAAATTTATATCCACCACCTGGACAAATTATAATTGTTTCTCTTTTTTTATTTAAATTTATTTCTTTACTATTTGAAGGTATATATGCACTTATAACTGCATCACTATTTTTTAACCTTTTACTAATATCTCTTATTTTTAATTTCTCATATATCATTTCTCTACTCCTTAAATACACCTTTTAATATATATTTTATTTTAATTACCTTATATATACAATATAAAATATTAGTTCAAAATTACCTTGATTTATTAGAATTTAATAAACTACCCTATTTTTTCCCCAATTTTTAGCCTCATATGTGAACTACTGCTTATTTATTGCTACTTTCTTAATATCAATATATCAATCATATTATACCATATATATGTATTTAATAAATTTATTTATATAATAATTAAAAGGATGTCGCATTAAGAATAAATACAAACAATATATTGTGTATAAAAGTTTTAGTACAACATTTCCTTAATCAATTATATTGTCATTAATGATTATTTACTAATATTACTTATATTTCTATTTCATTTTCATCTAATTTTCCTTCATCACTAGTTAACATTTCTATAGGTAATGTTGATTTAAAAATTACTTCTTCCTTTACAACCTCAAATAATACTAATGATGGATATGATATTTCTAATAAATATTACAATAACATATAAATCAATCTATTCCTCATAAATTTTTATTTATATTTTTAATTCTATTCAAAGTATAAATATTTATAATACAAATAAAATAAAATTAAATTTACCTTATTTTAAATCAAATATGATATAATTAATATTATTTATATAAATTAAACTAACGACGAGGTACTATTAATGAAAAATTTGAAAATTTATTTTACATCAGACCTTCATGGATATGTTTATCCAACTGATTATGTAGAAAGAAATGAAAAAAATATTGGTTTGCTTAATATAATTAATCATTTCAATAAAGATGGAAATACATTAATAATTGATGGTGGAGACACTATTCAAGGTTCACCTTTTACAAATTATTTAAGCAATTCAGAATTTGATGTGCATCCATTAGCAACTATTATGAATGCTGGAGGATATGATTTTATAACTCTTGGTAATCATGACTTTAACTATGGAAAGGAATATTTAAAGAATTACTTAAATAATTTAAATGCTACTTGTCTTTGTGCTAATGTTGTGGATAAAACTAATGAATTACCTATTTTTCCTTACAAGATAAAAACAATGGAAAATGGATTAAAAGTAGGTATAATTGGATTTACTACTGACTTTATAAATAGATGGGAGCGTCCTGAAAATATAAAAGATATAGATATCACTGATACTTTTGACTCAGTAAAGAAATATTATGAAACTGTAAAAGAACAATGTGATATCCTTGTAGGTGTTTACCATGGTGGATTTGAATATGATTTAGAATCTCACAAACAATTAAGCACTACAAAAGAAAATATTGCTTATAAAATATGTAAGGAGTTTGATTTTGATATACTTCTTACAGGTCATCAACACCTTCCAATAGCTAATAAAAATCTTCATGGAACTCACATAGTTCAAACTCCACATAATGGAAGTAAATTCTTAGAATTAAATCTTACTATAAATGATGATTGCAAAGTTGAAATAAATTCATCATTAAAGGATTTAGAATTAAATCCTAATAAAGAAATGTATGATAAATTCTTACCATTAGAAGATAAGATTCAAGAATGGTTAGATACTCCTGTTGGTGTTTTAGATACTAAACTTCAGCCTACAACTCATTTAGATATGGCTTTAAATGGTTCAAATTTAGCTAACTTTATAAATCAAATTCAACTTGAAAGTAGCAATGCAGATATATCTTGTACTACCTTTGCAAATGTAATAAAAGGATTTAGTGAAAATGTTACTGTAAGAGATATTTTATCTACTTATCCATATCCAAATACATTAGCTGTTCTTGAAGTTAATAAAAATATATTAAAATTAGCATTAGAAAGAGCTGCTAGCTACTTTGAAAATAATAATGGAAATGTAACAGTATCTGAAAGATTCTTAAAACCTAAAGTTGAACATTATAATTATGATTACTTCTCAAATATAAACTATACTTTTGACTTAACTAAAGAAGTTGGAAATAGAGTTACTTCTATTAAATTTAATGGTGAAGAATTATCTGAAGATAAAAACTTAACTTTAGTTATGAATAACTATAGAGCTAGTGGTGCTGGTGGTTATGAATGCTATGAAAATTGTAAGGTTGTTAAGGAAATATTAATTGAAATGCCTGAAATAATTATTAATTATTTTAAAAACAATCCTAAAGTTGTTGTAGATACAGCTAGATACTACAAAACTATATCTTAACCAAAATACTGTATTAACTCTTAGTATTTTAAAAAGTTAATATTTTAATATAAAACTTTAAACTCCAACCAATATAAAAAAGTTTGGTTGGGGTTTTTATTATGAGTTTGATTAAGCTAAGTCTTTCTATAAATAAAAAGAGAATCGGACGCATCTGATTCCCTTAGGTGTAGTCCGCAGACATTCACCACTATTCGATATATATATTTTACTATATATCATATAAATATGCACTACAATTATGATTTGATATAGTTTTTTAATAAATTTAACTTTGGACGTGTGTTTGTATAGATAATTCTACTATATACATTAGCTGGAACACTTGGTTTAAAGTTATTTAAACCTAATTTTAAACGAATATTTCTATCTAGTCTATTCCACTCATATCCTTTAAAAAGATCTTTAAGTAAGAATTCACCACTTTGTAAATTAGTTAATTCATTTAGTGCTTTTTCATTAAAAGTTTCATATTAATCCACCTTTTATACATGATTATTAACAATGTTGTTTATAATCATATTATATTAAATATAAATATAAATATATAAATCAAATAAAAGAATTATTAATACAAATTTGATAATAGTCTGATTATTTTATTAAATATTATATTTTATCCCTAACTTATATGGATTCATATTTATAACTGCTTTTTAGATATCATATAATTCTACATAAGCACTCTAATAACTTTATTTGATAGCATTTTTACATTTATACTCCTAAAAACATAATTTAAAAAAAGGAGGATTTAAGTTCTAATCCCCCTTTTCTTATATATTAGTATTAAAAATGATTTTCATACTATATATTTTATTTATCCTAACCTCTAGCAAGTTTAGTTCTTATTTTAGTTGAAATTATTTCTACAAATAATACTAAAATTATTAATCCACAAAGAATAGCACCAACTTCATCCCAATTAAATGCATTCATTGCAAATATTAATGGAGCACCTATTCCCCCTGCACCAACTAGTCCTAATATAGAAGCATCCTTTATATTTATTTCAAATCTATATATAACTGTAGAAACGAAATCTGTAAATAACTGTGGTAATATTCCATATCTTATTTTTTCAAAAGTACTACATCCTGCAGCATCTAGAGATTCTAATATTTTAGTATCTAAATCTTCTATTGATTCAATAAATAATTTAGATATCATACCTATAGATATTACTGATACTGTAAGAACCCCTGCAAAAGCGCCAGGTCCAGTTACACGAATAAACATTAATCCATAAACGAATGCTGGGAATGTTCTAAGTGCTGCTATAATAAATAATCCTATAACACTTATCCACTTAGGCATTATGTTAGTAGAAGATAAAAATGCTAACGGAACTGCTAATACTGCTCCAATTAAAGTACCTATTAAAGCTATACAAATAGTTTCTAATAATAATGCCGGAACTTCAGTTAATAGCATTTTTACATCAGGATGTATAATTCCTGATAATACATTCTTTGCAATATCAACTCCATTTGATTTAATTCCACTAAAATTAATTCCCTTTGAAGCCCATACTATTAAAAGTAATATAAATAATACAGTTAGGGATTTACTTATCCATGTATTTGGTTGTTTTTCTAATTGTTTTTTTATTGATATTTCCATACTACCCTAACCTTTCTCTTATATATTTACTTCCATTTTCTATAATTAAGACTGTGATGAATAGCATAACAAGAATCATACCAACTCTATCATACTCTCTCCAACCAATCTTTTCATTTAATATAAGACCTATACCACCAGCTCCTACATATCCAAGTATTGCTGCTGCTCTTACATTTATCTCTAAGCTATAAAGACAAATTGATAAATATGAAGGCATTATTTGTGGCATTATTGCTCCAACAAAGGCCTTTACTCTTGTAGCTCCAACAGCTTCCATAGCTTCAAAAGACCCCATATCAACAGTTTCAATTTTTTCATATAACATTTTAGCTACTATACCAAAAGTAAATATTGATATTGCCACAGTTCCTGCAAAAGTACCTAATCCAAAAATATAAGTTGATATTAAGGCAATAATTAATGTTGGTAATGTTCTTGTAATACTCATTATAACTCTAACTAAATTTAAAACAACCTTAGATTTATTAATATTAACAGAGCATAACATAGCAAAAGGAATTGCTATAAAGCTTCCAATTAAAGAACCTAAAACAGATATTTTTACAGTTTCTATAAGTGGTGCAACAACTGTTTTCATATAGTTTAAATCAGGTGGAAACATATCCTTTAATATTACAAAGAACTGATTTCCTCTCTTCATTATTGTTTCAAAATTAAATCCTGTTATATTTCCTGCAACTATTAAAGCTAATATCAATCCAATTATTACAAAAGGTGTAACTGAAGTTTTAGGTTGAATTTCTTTACCATTATTTAAAACTATCTTTTCAGGCTTAAATATATTTTTTATTGTTCCTAACATAATTAAGCCCCCATTACTTCATCAGCAGCTAATTCACGGCCATATATTTGCTTTAATACTTCACTATCTACTTTTGTAGCTGGTCCATCATATACTATTTCTCCTGCCTTTATTCCAATAACTCTATCAGCATATTTTAATGCTAAATCTACATGATGAATATTAATTAATACTGACATATTTAATTCTTTATTAATCTTTTTGAAATCATCCATAACTTGCTTTGCTGTTATTGGATCAAGTGCTGCAACAGGTTCATCTGCAAGAATTATTTCTGGTTTTTGTGCTAATGTTCTAGCTAAAGCAACTCTTTGTTGTTGGCCTCCAGAAAGTTGATCCGCTCTAACATAAGCTTTATCCAATATTCCTACCTTATCTAATGCTTCTAATGCTATAACTTTATCTTCTTTAGAATATAATCCTATTATAGATTTCCATAATGGCATATCTGGTACTCTTGAAGTTAATACATTATTTATTACTGTAGTTCTAGTTACTAGATTAAAAGATTGGAATACCATTCCTACCTTACGCCTAAACTTTCTTAAATCTTTTCCTGATAAATCATTTACTTCTTGTCCATTTACAGTTAATGATCCTTCACTAATATCATGCATCCTATTAATAGTTCTTAATAATGTAGATTTACCAGCTCCTGATAAACCTATTATTGCTACAAACTCACCTTGCTTTATTTCAAGTGATACATTTTTTAGTGCATGTAATCCATTTGAATAAACCTTATTTACATTATCAAACTTAATCACAAGTTTCCCTCACATTCTAACTTTATCTTTTTTATGAATATTTTGTATATTTGACCTTTATATGCAAAAGGAGTCCATGCCTAACATGAACTCATCTTTATAACTAATAAAATAAAAAATATTTTATTTTAAAATTATTGCATAGACTTAATTAATTCTTGTGCTTTTCTTTCTGCATCATAATCAGAATTGTTTCCAATTTCATATCCCTTATGACTATATATTGAAATAATTTTTAGTCCTTCTTCTGTATTTCCTATGTTAATGAAAGCTTGTTGTATAGCTTTCTTTAATTCAGGAGTCATTGATGAATCTTTAGTAACAGATATTGTATCATTATAAACACCGTCTGTTACACCAATAACATTTGTTTCATCCCATATAGAAGCTGTTCTTCCAAAATTAGAATTCCATTGTTCAGCATAGTCTAAACGAGCATCAGCATAAGTTACCATTACATCGATTTGACCACTTGCTAATTGAGATAATGATGTTGCATAGTTATCTAAAGCAACTTTGTTCTTAAGGTCTGTTATTGATATTCCGAAGTTTTCTTTTAACCAAAGGCTTGGATAAATATATCCTGCTGGTGAAGTTGTGTTTGATGAAATTCCCCATGTAGCATTTTGAATATCTTCTAAAGTTAACTTTTCACCATTATTAATTTTTGCAGCTAACTCTTGCCCTTTTTCACTTGGACCAGCAATTATTAATGATCTGTAGTATTTAACTTTCTTATCTGTATTTTCTGTTGGAGAAGTATTCCAATCAGCAGGATTTTCTGAATCATGATTTAATCCAAATCTAGTTGCTGTTAATGCAACATCTACACCATCATCATATAATACGTAAGTTCCTCCTGGAATAAATCCAACTTGAGCTGTTCCTGAAGATAATGCTTCACCAACTGCTTCAAAACTTGTACCAACTTCAATTTTTACTTTTTCAAAATCATATCCTAATTTTGATAATTCCGCCTTTAACATTTCTGATAATGGCTTAGTTGCTTCTTGAATTTCTGCTGGATCTCTTGATGGTACAAAGTATACAACTAATTCTTTATTAGCTGATGACTTTGAACCGCATCCAACTAATATTGATATACTTAGTACTAAAACTGAAAGTAATGCTAAAATTTTTTTCATTTGTCTTCCCATCCTTAAATATTTTGTCCTTTTTCTTTTTCATTATAACATACTTTTACACACATTTATATATCTTTTTAATTTTTTTCTTCGTATTTATGTATACTTTTTTGTTAATTAGTATACATTATATATTTACTTTTATTTCTTAAAATTAAGTAAATAATATTATAAAAAATAAAACCTATAGAAATTAAAGTTACTTCTATAGATTTTATATAAAAGAAATATTGTATTTTGTATTAAAAAGTCCAAATGGATATGCTTTAAACTTTGCTTCATATAATAATAACATCTATATATAAGTTTTCTCAAATATCTGACAATATATATGTAAATTTTAAAGATAAGTATGATGTTAATTCTCTTGCAAAACAAGCCAACATTAGTGTTTTAAGCTTTCATAACATATTTAAAGAAATTACGGGATTATCTCCTATTCAATATGTAAAAAATTTAAGCTTCATAAAGTAAGAGAATTATTCCTTTATAAATAAGGTAACAGCCAAATTAGCTGCTTATGAGGTTGGCTATGAAAGCTTATCTCAACAATAGAGAATACAAGCGTATGTTTGGTGTAACTCCCAAAAGTGAAACACTTATTTTGCAATAATATTTATTAATTTTAAGCTTTATTATAATTAATAATTTCTCTTATTGCTTTATGTTCTCTTAATATTGAACCAATTGTAGTTGCTAATGCTGCTTTAATTAAATCTACTACTATAAATGGTAATACACATACTAAAAAAGCACTATATAAGCTTGAACTTGTTACTAACGAAAATTGAATAGCCCCTATTAAATAATTTGGAATTGAACCTAATATCATTGCTAAAAAAATTAATATTTTATTATTTGTTCTTTCACAAATTAAACCTATAATAAAACTCATAATTGGAAATGATAAAATAAATCCTCCTGTTGGCCCTACTATTGAAGTTATCCCAGCAGAAAGCCCTGAAAACACTGGTAATCCAATTATCCCCATTAATATATAAACTACCATTGATACAAAGGCTCTTTTTCCCCCTAAAATAATTCCAGATAAGGAAACAGCAAAAGTCTGTAACGTTAATGGTATTCCTCCTGGTAATGGTATTGAAATTTGTGAAAGTATTACTGTTATTGTTGCAAATATTCCACAATATATAATATTTAAAGTTTTTGTTTTTTCCCTCATTTATAAGCCCCCCTAATCATTATTTTTACCTACAAAAATTTTAAAATACAAATACATTTTTGTCAATTTTTACCTCTGTATAATTAATAAATTTAATCAAAAAACTCAGCTGATTATTTTCAACTGAGTTTTTGTTATTTGTTTTAAAAATTTAACTATATATATTCATACCTAGCTTTATTTTTTGAAAAGCATGCAATACTTACTATAAGTGCCAATAATTCTGCAAATATTACAGACATCCATAAGCCATTTATATCAAATAATAATGGTAATGTAAATATCATTATTACTTGAAATACAAAACTTCGTGAACTACTCTCCACTTATGGAAGTGGAGCTTCTTGGTCAATATTCCTAGTAAAACAAGTTTACCCAAGCTTACAAGGTCGTTCCAACCTCATTATTACTAATAGCCTATGCTATCAATTTTTCTAAGTTTTTACTTGCATTTACATCTTTATCATGATCTGCACCACAGTTCGGACAAATCCAGTTTCTCAATGCTAAGTTTTTTACATCAATATTCTTATAACCACATTCTGAACATAGTTGGCTACTAGCATAATTAGTTGGAGCAACTACGATAGTTCTTCCATACCAATCAGCCTTGTATTCTAACATTGTTCTAAATTCACTCCATGC
>OKRV01000517.1_pt1 | contig 26943 bp, 33 predicted proteins | sample 1601201 | NCBI WGS metagenome assembly OKRV01 (sample SAMEA3541540, study PRJEB24748) | human gut metagenome | biome: human gut; feature: human-associated habitat; material: faeces | place: China | collected 2012 | reverse complement strand
CTTCCGCTGTGGCGATCTCGGCGGTGCGGTCGGAGGAGTTGTTGTCGTAGACGTACACGGCCGCCTCGGGCAGCACGCGGCGGAAGTCGTCGACCACCTTGCCGATGGTGACGGCCTCGTTGTAACAGGGTATGAGAATCGTCACGGTGCGTTTGTTTTCGTTCGTTGTCTCTTCCCTTTGATGCCTGATCTGGTGTGACGGCCTGCGGCATGTAATCGACTTCCGCTAGCCATGATAGTGGAAGTCGATTATGCGCGTGGTGTTCCATTCTGGCATTTTCGTATGGTTTCACCGGTCTGATGGCCGGGCTGGCCGGTTCCGCCGGCAATGTGGACAACTGTGGATAAGGGGTGAGTTATCCACTTATAAGCGAGTTGCCCACCAGATCGGGCGAAAACGGCTGCACCAGATACCGCGGCCCCATATTCACCGGCGGCAGATCACTACCGCCGGTGCCATCGTCGTTGTTGTCGCCAAGTCCATAAATCTGTGGAACAGTTAAATTGGGCTGAAGCAATGTAGCCATGTCCACATTCAAGAACGCGGCGGCAGCTTGCATATCGTTGATAGACCATGTTGTGTCACTACGCAATTTGCGCGCGACCATCTGGGGCGAGACGCCAAGGACTTTTGCGAAGTCCTTCTTTGGCAACTCGCGCGCTTCAATCATCATTTTCACATTTCGCGCCACTGTGTCTTGCGCTGTATTGGCCGCTTTAGGCGTTGCAATTGCTGTACTCATGTCTTCATTATAAACACTCAGTTTAGTTATGTGCGGCGTGTCGTACTTACACCCATGTAATTTATGTGATACAACTTCCGTATGAGTTTAGAACTACCAACTAGGAAGACCACGAAGGTGATTAAGTCACTAATCAAACTTCGCAACGTCAAGCAACGCGATGTTGCTAAAGGCGTTGGCATCTCCGAACAACAGCTATGCAACAAATTGCATGGCCGCAACAACTACACATATCGCGACATAGTGCGGCTTGCAGACTACTTCGGGGTGTCCACCGACGTAATCACCGGCCGCGCGCCTTTGGAGGTGAAGTAATGCTGCTCCATGATGCTGCCGGCTCCGTTGTCGTGGTCTCGGCTGAATCCGTGAAGATGGCTGGCGAGGGCTGCATCGTCCTTAACGCCCGCGCCGTTCGGATTACTGGCGGCCCTGTTGTGGTTCAGTGGCACCGCCGTGGCAAAGCTGGCCATGCTGGTGGCCGGCTGGGGCGGGCGTGGCCCGGTTAGGTTCAGGTGCGAGTTATGAGCGACAAACTGAGCTTGGCCCAGCGTGATAGGGGCCATTACACGTTCACCGGCGTGGTGAAGCCCACTGGGCTGATAGCGCTGTGCATTACGCCGCACTTCGGAGAGTTCGAGGGTTTGGGGCGGATAACCAAACCTGTGGTGTATGAGTTCACGCGCGGAGAGGCGGCCGGCCTGATCGGCTGTCTGGACGAGCTGGTGGGAGACGAAGCGCCGCAATAGCCGGCGCGAGCGTTGATAACTTCATAGCCCTTGACCCAGTCGAAGGTCGGTTGCTGGGTAGGCGCGATAAAGCACCCGGCCGCGCTTCGCCCAGCGCGTTACAAACACACCAATCGTGGGTTGGTGGTTACAACGGCCGACGGTAAGGCCATGCGGGTGTGTCATCGAGGAACCCATGCCGCCTTCACAGGAAGACCGAGGGGCTTCACCGGCCACGGCCGGGGTGTGGGTTCCACCCGTCTTGCGCCTTCGGGCGCGCGCCTTTGGCTCCGGCCCGGCTCCGTTACGAAGCCTTTCAAGGTGTCCTTAAGTGAAAGCGTTAAGCCCTTTGCGGGCTTGCGTTTTCGTCTATAAGGGCACCACACCTAACCCTTCACCACCCGAAGTCTTCAATGACTGTTTATCGACCACATGACTTGATTACAGAAAGCGAGAATCGATTATGAGCATTGTTTACACCAGTGATCTACGCACGAAAGCCAAGAACCGGAAAACGAACGAAAAGCGCCAGTTCGTTAAGGACATCAAGAACGCCGTGAAATGGAACCTACCGAGATTGGAGCATGACACCACCAGCATGGAGAACGTGTCGCGAGAAATGGTGGTGAAGTTGCTCCGGTTGGACAAGGTGGCGATGAAGACAGACCCGGAAGGCAAGCACGCCATGCAAATGCTGATCGCGTCCGGCTACGTGCTTCGCCCTGTTCGCCAGTTCGGACGCGAGTACTTCAGGCGCGACGATCTGGTGCAGTCCCTCAAGGCTTACGTGGGGGCGTGACTATGCGGAAACTGAAACTAGTGATCGAGGAAACCGACGACACGGGTACCATCACAACCACGTTGCCGCTGGCGTTCGCCATGCATGACGATATGGGGAAACCGGTTGCCGGCGTGTATGACAAGCTCAAGGGCGACCATAGGCGTTTGCGCTTCGCCACATGGTTGATGCCGGCCGTCACCGAAGCGATTGTGCAAGCGAACTACGGCACCGACCAAGATTCCGAGGCCGGCATATGAACCCACACGCGAAGCTCACAGCCAAACAGGCGGCCCTGTATCTGGGCGTGAGCGAAAGCCTGTTGCGCAAGTGGCGCGGCGAACATTACGGCCCGGTGTTCTACCGGCCCACGGACGCTCCCAACTGCCCAGTGCTGTATGAGGTGTCGGACTTGGACATGTTCGTAGCGCAGCGCAAGAGCAAGGCGGCCCAGAGTGCCGCGTAGGCAAGTAGTCGCCCCGTCCATCCGTTCGGCCGAGATAGCGGCGTGGGGCAACGACTGTTGGTTGGAGCTGCCCGGCTGCACGAAGGTGGGCACCGAAGACGATCACATAGTGCCCCATGCGCATGGCGGCAAGGACACCGTGCCGAACCTACGACGCGCGTGCAAGCATTGCAACGCTTCGCGGCAGGACCGCGTGCTGTATGGCTATGGCTGCCGCTTGCACATGATCGTGTGCCCGCCCGGCTCATGCGACCGGGAGGCCGTGGACTACATAGCCCAGCACGCGAAGCCAAGCGACCCGGTTGTGTCGTGGGCTTCGCTGGCCGTCGCCATGCGCGTGGACGAAGCGGACATGGAGCAGCGGCGGGCCGTGGCTATGGCATGGTCTGCCGCCTACCGCCAGTTCGCCAAGAGCCGCGCGCCGTTGGACGTGTGGCTGGTGCGCACCATACCAGCCAGCCGCAAGCACCCGCAGATGCTGGCCGAGTGGATAGCGCTGGACTACGACATACAGGTGCTAGACCCCGGCTACGCCGAGAGCATGGCACGGGCACGTAACGATATGTACCGGCAGCTGGTGCGCCAGTGGTACGCCCTCCACCTGTCGCAAGAGACGATAGACGCGAGGCAAGCGGCCCGCCGCCAGCGACTCGCGGCCCTTGGCTTGCGTTCCATGCCATCTTCGGTGCCTTCATCTCGCCCGGAATGGTGATTTTTTAAACTCGCGGCGCTGGAAAAGACCCCGCGCCCAGTTTTTTCTCCCCCCAACTTGGGAGGAAAAACGACCCAGAAACGTTGAAAAATCAAGGAAAAGAAAGGATATGAGATTATGCCGCAAGGGACTTTTGAAATCTTCGACGATGCCGCCGGCCGTCATGTCGGGCAACAGGAAAAGGCCACCCGTCGGCTGATCGAGAGCCTTACCGAGCGTTCGGGCGGCGACCTTGACCCGTTCGCCACCACGCTATGCGCCAGCCTGTTGTCCTTGGCCCAGAACATCGACACACAGCGCAACGCCGGAAAGGAGATCAGCCGCAACATGAACACGTACTTGGATAACGTTCAGCGCCTTCAGGACATGTACCCGCCGGAACCGAAGGTGGACGAAGACGTGGCCGCCTATCTGGCCGAGGCGAAGGCATGACCACGCCGCCGAGTATGCGGGCCGGCACGCGCCGCGACCCCTCGCGCCGCACCGACGGCGGCGTGGTGGCGAAGACCGCCGAACTGTTGGGCAAACCGTTGTTGCCGTGGCAACGCTACGTTGCCGACGTGGCCGGCGAGATCGACGAAACGACGGGAACGTATCGGTACGACACCATCGTTCTTACCACGCCGCGCCAGTGTGGCAAAAGCACGTTGATAGACACCGAAGACACGCGCAACGCCCAGTTGGGCAAAGATAGGAAGATTTACTATTTGGCGCAGACGGGCAAGGACGCCGAACAGCATTTCAAGGACTATGTGAAGCAATTGCACTCTAGCCGGCTTGGCCCGCTGGCCCTGAAGCCGCGTCTGAGCAACGGCGGCATGGAACAGCGTTTCACCAACGGCAGCTTCATACGCCCTTTGGCCGTAACGAAGGTGGCCGGCCACGGCGTGCAGATGGACAAATTCACCTTGGACGAGGCTTTTAGCCTTACCGAAGAGGCCGGCTATATGATCTTGGACGGCTTGGGACCGACCATGAACACCCGCTTAAGGTTCACCGGCGTGCAACCTCAAATGTGGATTACATCAACCGAAGGCACGGCCGCTTCAACGTTCTTCAACACTCTGTTGGACGGCTTGCGCGCCGGCGACGTGCCCGAACGCACGGCGTGGTTCGACTTCGGCTTGCCCGACGACGAAGACCCCGAAGACCTCAAGGCCGTGGCACGCTGGCACCCGGCCGCCGGCCTGTTGTGGGACTTGCGCCAGTTGGCCGACTTCCGCCAGCAGTTCGGGGACAACAAGGCCGGTTGGGCGCGAGCCTTCGCCAACCGGCGCGACGTGGGCATAGCCGAGCGCGTCATAAACGCCGACCTATGGGACGCCACCGCTTGCGAGCCGATCGCGCCCGGCGACTTGGCCGGCCGCCCCGTGGTGTTCGGTGCCGCCGTGGACGTGGACGCCACGCATACGGCGATTAGCGCCGGCATCAAGGAACACGACGGCACGGTAACAGTCCAGTTGCTCAAGGTGCTGGACGGCACCGGCGCGGCACCCGGCGAGATCACCAGACTGTGCACCACCTACGACGCGCCCCTGTGCATGGACTCGCGCGGCCCGAACGGCGACTTGTGCGACCGATTGCAAGCGTTGGCCGACATCAACGGCGACCCCGCTGTGCGTTTCGTGAACATGCAAGCCGGCGACTTCCTCAGCGTCGGACAAGCGTTCGTGAGCGGCCTTGAAAACGCCGCCGTGCGCCACGCCGCCGACCCTGAGCTGGACGCCAGCGCGGCGAACAGTGCGCGCACATGGAGCGGCGACGCTTGGCGCGTGTCAAGGCGCGGCAGCACCGGCCAGACATCGCCGCTGGAAAGCGCCATGCTTGCCGCGTGGGGCGTCTCGCACCGGCCCGAACCCGAAGGGCCGTTGCAAATATTCTGACCATGTACGGCTGTGGTGGACTGTGGCGGGCAATGGCGGGCAATGGCGCGCGCCACTCGCCACGGCCATGCGTGAGCGCGCATGATGTACCGCATGAACGACTTCGGTTTTTTTCAGCGGCTACGCTTCGCCGGCAAGATCATCACGCGCGGCGTGGCCGCCGTGGACGACATACCGGCCGAGATAATGCCACCCAGCCGCACGGCCGCGTATGACCCGCTGCAACTGTCAACCGTGTTCCGTGGCGTTCAGGTGCTCCAGACCGCCATAGCCGGCTTGCCATTGCACGAAATGCGCGGCGGCGTGAAGCTCAACACGCTTACGTCCATCATCGACCGCCCGGACGCCAACCGAAGCCGCCGCGACTTCATAAGCGACATCGTGGCGTCGCTGTGTCTGGACGGCAACGCATTCATTCGCAAGCTGCGCTATGACGGCGAAGTGGTGTCGTGCCAAGTCTTGCCGCCGTCACTGGTGACCGTGCGCGACGACGGCCGCGACCCCGCCGCGCCGGTGCTTCGCTATTCGTATCTTGGCCGCGAGTACACGCCCGACGATGTTGCCCACCTGAAGTTCCTGAACGTTCCCGGCCGGTTGCGTGGCCTTGGCCCCATTTCGGCGGCGCGCGAGGAGGTGGAGGGCGCGAAGATGGCCCGCGACTACAAGGCCCGCTTCTACACCGATTCTTCCAACGTGAAGGGCTATCTGAAGAGCGACCAGAAGATCACGCCCGACAGCGCGAAACAGGCGAAGGACGATTGGGGCAAGGCCGGCAAGGCCGGTGACATCAAGGTGGTTGGCAGCAACCTTACCTATGTGCCGCTTGATATGAAGCCGGCGGACTTGCAGTTTTTGGAGACTCAGAAGTTCGACACCACCCAGATCGCACGCCTGTTGGGCATCCCGGCCAGCATCATGCTTGCCGCCGTGGACGGCAGCAACCTTACCTATTCCAACATCGAGCAAAGCTGGATTGAGTTTGCCGACTACACCCTTGCGGCATATACGGGAGAGCTTGAGGAACTGTTAAGCGGCCTGTTGCCGCGTGGCCGCGTTGTGCGCTTCGACTGGGATAGTTCGCGCCGCGCCGACATGGCCGACCGTTACAACGCCTACAAGACCGCCATAGGTTCCGGTTGGCTCACCGTGGACGACGTGCGCGAACGCGAGGGCTTGCCGCCGTTGACGCCCGAACAGGCGGCCCAGATTCAACCGATTGGAGACAATGCAAATGAGCAATGAGCATGACGAAAGGCTTATGGAGGCGCGCACGCTCAACGTCACCGGCCTACGCTTGCGCGACACCGGCGACACCGACGACACCGGCGACGGCATGACCTTGGAGGGCGTGGCCGTGCCCTTCAATCAGCGATATGCGCTGTTCAGTGATTACGCCGAGGTGATAGACCCCGATTGCGACTTCGGCACCCGCAAGACCGTGAAGGTGAGCCGCGAGCATGGCGACCTTATCGGCAAGCTGACCGACATGCGCAGCGAAGCGGACGGCTTGCACGTCGTGGCGAAGCTGGCCGACACCGAAAGCGGGCGCGAGGCCGCCGAACTGGTGCGCGAAGGCGTCTACGACGGCTTCAGCATCGGCTTCAGGCCGGTGGAAAACAGGGTTATCGACTCGGACGACGGCGTTACCGAGGTACACCGCCGCAAAGTGGACCTGTTCGAGGTTGCCGTTACCGGCATCCCCGCATATCCGGCCGCCGAAATCACCGGCCAACGCTCACAAACCACAACCACAAACAACGAAAGTGAGGCACCCAGTATGGGCAACGACAACGAACAGCGCGACGTGAACGAACGCTTGGAGGCGTTCGGGGAGGAACTGCGAGGCATCAAGGCCACCGTGGCCGCCGGCATCCAGACCACCGCGCCGGCCGAGCTGGGCGGAGAGTTCCGCACCGCCGGCGATTATCTCAAGGCGCTGAGCGACGAACGCAACGCCGACCACGCGGCCGCCATCGACCTCATGCGCCAGACCCGAGATCAGATCGTCACCGGCGACACCGGCAACACCGTGGCATGGATTGCCGACGACTTGCGCCTGATCGAACAGCGCCGCAAGGTGATGAACATCCTCACCCGCGACACGCTGCCGGCCACCGGTATGAGCATGGAATACAACGTGGTGAGCGAGGACACCACGGCCGCGGCCAAGCAGACCGCCGAGGGCGCGGCCCTGACCTTCGGCAAGGTGAAGTTCGGCACCAAGACCGCCGACATCAGCACCTATGGCGGATACACCACACTGTCGCGTCAAGTGATCGACCGAAGCACCACCCCCATGCTCAACACGGCGCTGAAGGCCCTGAACAACGCCTACGCGAAGGCCACCGAAAACGCCGTGCGCACCTACCTGTACGACCTCATCAAGTCACAGCGCGACGCGGCCCAGAACCCGAACAACATCACGGCCCCGGCCGCCTTGAACACCATGACGCCAGACCAGTGGGCCGGCCTTATCCTTGACGCCGCCGAGGTGATGGACGATAGGAACGCGGCCATGACCCGTCTGGGCGTCTCCAAGGACGTGGCGCTGTCCCTTATCAAGCTCAAGGACTCGGGCAACCGGTTCATGGACATTTCGGGCAAGGGCGGCGACACCATCGGCGCTTTCGACCTCACCGGCGTGGTGGGCGACCTCATGCACGTGCCGGTGTACTTGCTGCCGAAGGCTCCGGGCGGCACCGCCGCGTTCATCGACCCGACCGCCGTCACCGTGTGGGAGAGCGGCGGCCCCACCCAGCTTTCCAACACCGACCCCGTGAACATCGTGGACAACTATTCTGTGTACGGGTACATGGCCGTGGCCGCAACGTTCACCGACGGCCTGTTGCCTGTCAAGTTCGCTGCCGCATGATGTACCGCATGAACGACGAACAGTTGTTGGCCCAGCTCCGCAACGAAGTGAGCGTGCCCAACGGCGACGATGAACGACTAACCGCGAAGCTGGCCGCCGCAAAGGCGTATGTGGCAAGCGCCGTGGGCGCGGCGTCCATCAAGGACGAAGTGCTGGCCGATTGCATCGTGTCGTGCGCCGCCGACCTGTACAACAGCCGCGACGCCCGGTTGGGCGTCATGGACGTGGGCGACGGCACCACCGAACCGTTCAGAATCTCAACAGACCCGTTGCGTTCGGTGTGGCCGAAGCTCAAGGCGGCGGGCGTGAACACCGGCGGGCTGGTGATCGCATGACCGTGAGCGTACGTGAGGAGCGCGAAGCCCTTATGGACTTGCTCACCGACGCCACCGGAGACCTCGTGGACGCCGTGACCATCGACGCCCAAGAGGCCCGGCCATTGCCCGGCAAGGCCGTTATGCTGATCGACCCGCCGACGATCACGTTCGAGGGCTACCAGTTCCAAGAGCGCATCTGGACCGTGAACGTGATCGCCGGCACCACCGCCACACAGGTGCAAGCGTTGGACATCATCACACCCGTGGTCGAAAGACTCTGGGAACGCAAGGTGAACATGCGAAGCGCGAAGCCTGTCACCTATTCGCTGGCCGGCGTGGGCAACCTCGCGGCCTACGAACTGACCCTTAACCCCTTGGAACTAACCGAAGACTAACCGAAAGGAAACAATCATGGCGAAGGTACGCACACTTGGCCCCGGCTCGCTCAAGATCGGAGACACCGACAGCGAACAGGACTTTAGCGCGGACGTGACCAACACCGCGTTGGAGCCGAGCACCGACACCGAAGACCCGGACAACTTCCTTGACGGGCACAGCGAGGGCGGCAGCCAGACCGAGTCTTGGACGCTGACCGGCAGCGTCAAGGAAGACTTCAGCATGAACGGCCTTCAGGTCTGGTGCAACCAGCACAGCGGCGATGAACTGCCGTTCACGTTCATTCCGAACGAGTCGGGCACCGTCCAATGGAAGGGCAAGGTGACGATTGCCAGCATCCAGATCGGCGGCGACGTGAAGAGCAAGAACGCCAACGACTTCAGCTTTGCCGCAACGGACGTGAAGCCCAGCGCCTACACGCCGTCCGGGATGTGACGTTTGGCCGGGACGATTGCGGCCGGCGGCAACGGCTCCTTGCAACTGAAGGGCGCGGGCCAGCTGGCGCGAAGCCTGAAGAAAGCCGGCGACGATCTGAAAGACCTCAAGGCCGTGAACCGCGAGGCCGCTTCAATAGTCGCCGGCGAGGCCAAGAAAACGGCCCCGCACGTATCCGGCAGCCTGTCGCGCACCGTGCGCGCCGGAGCCACACAGAAAGCCGGCGTGGTGCGCGCCGGCAACAAAGGCAAGGTGCCATATGCCGGCGTCATTAACTACGGCTGGCCCGGCCACAACATCAAGGCGACCCATTTCGCCAACAAGGCCGCGAAGGACACCGAACCGGAATGGACGGCCCTTTACTCTCAGGCCGTCGAAAAGATCATAAACCGCATAACCACAGGAGATTTAAGCAAATGAGCGACACCACCATACCGGCGAACACCCGCGTTCGCTACACCGACGGTCACACCGACGAAATCATGGTGACCATGTTCCAACGCACCGCCGCAGAAACCTACGGCAAGGCCCACGGCTGGGGCAGCCTCATGGAGGCCGCCGTCAAGTTCAACGCCTACAGCGCCTATATGCGCTGCCGCCAGACCTCACTTACTGATCTGCCATTCGACCGGTGGCTGGCAACCGTCGTGAGCATCGAGGACATGGCCAACGACAACGACGCTGTGGACATGTTCGGCACCCCGGTGGCCGCCAACGCGAGCGACGGCGAGGAAGAGACTTTCGGCCCTTTCCCCGCTGGGACGCCGACGGCCTGAACGCCTATTCGTGCGTGCTTGCCGCCCGTTTCGGCGGCACCCCGTGGGCGTGGCGTCGCGAGAGCGAGCCTAGCCCGGAGGACTGGGGCACCTGTTTGGAACTGTTGGAAAAGGAACGCGAGGCAGCCGAAGAGGCAGAGCAAGAGGCAAAGGAGGCGAGACGATGAAAAGCGCGATTCTTGCCATTCGCATTATCGGTGACGCCACCAGCGCCGTGGCCGCTATGGACAAGGCACAGCGCGCAAGCATGTCCTTCAAGGACAAAGTGGGCAAGGCCAGCATGGCCGCCGGCGCGGCTTTGGCCGCCATCGGCGCGGGCGCGGCCAGTTGCGCGAAGGCTGCCGGCGACCTACAACAGTCGGTTGGCGGCGTCGAAACCGTGTTCGGAGACTCAAGCAAACAGATGCTGGCATGGAGCAAGAACGCGGCCAAGAGCGTGGGCCTAAGCCAGAACGAATACAACGAGTTCGCCACGCTGGTGGGCAGCCAGCTACAGAACTTCGGCATGTCCGCGGAACAGTCGGCAAGCAAGACAAACGAACTTATCGGCTTGGGCGCTGATCTGTCCAGCATGTTCGGCGGCACCACGGCCGACGCCGTGGACGCACTGTCATCGGCGCTCAAGGGCGAAATGGACCCCATAGAGAAGTACGGCATCAGCCTGAACGACGCCACGCTACAGGCTCAGGCCGCTTCTATGGGATTGGGCGACCTGTACAAGTCGGGCGACCGCAACGCCAAAATGCAAGCCACGCTTGCCGCCATCACCGCCCAGAGCGGCAAGGCCGTGGGCAACTTCGCGCGCGAGGCAGACACCGCGCAAGGCCAGCAACAGCGCATGAACGCCGCCTTCGAGAACGCCAAGGCCGCGTTGGGCGAAGCCCTGTTGCCGTTCCTCACCCAGATGGCCGAGAAACTCGCCAGCGTCGCCACATGGATACAGGCGAACACGTCGTGGCTTGGCCCGCTGGTGGCCGCGATCGCGGCCGTGGCCGCCGTGATCGTCACGCTGAACGCCGCCATGACCGCGTACAGCGTCGTGGCCGCCATCGTGGCCGCAGCACAAGGTGCCGTGAACTTGGCGTTTCTGCCGGTGGTGGCCGTGATTCTGGCCATCGTGGCCGTTATCGCCGTGCTGGTGATGAACTGGGACAACGTGAAGAAAGCAGCCGGCGTGGCCGCCGAGTGGATACACGACAAATGGAACTCCTTGTGTTCTTGGCTGAAGTCGGCATGGTCTTCAATCGGCAGTTTCTTCAGCGGCATTGGCGAGGGCATTAAGAACGCCTTCGCCGGGCCTATCAACTGGATAGCGAGCAAGTTCGAGTGGCTGGCCGACAAAGTGCGCGGCGTGTTCGACTGGATTGGCGGCGCATGGAACAAGGTAAGCGGGTGGGTGTCCGGCCTTTTCGGCGCTAGGAAGTCCGTCGCTTCGGCTTCGGCGTCCTATATGGCCCAGCCCATGCGCGCCTATCAGGCTTCGCGTGCCATCGACCCGACGGCCACCGCGTTGCCGTTGCGCGCACGCGCTTCGGCACCCAGCCTGTTCAACACCACGGCACCGGCTGGCGCGGCTGGGGTGCGTCCGGCCAGCGTGACCGTGAACATAAGCGTGGACGCGCACGGCAACCTTGACAACGACAAGGTGGCCGGCGAGATCGTGGCGAGCCTTGACCGTTGGGCCAAGGTGCGCGGAAGGGAGTTGGCGTTATGAGCGCCGTGAGCAAGTGGGGCAGCCCGCTGCCGGAGGGCTGCCACATCTTCCTTGACCTTCGCCAGTTGCCCGAGGCACAGGACGGCAGCGACGATCTGGTGCCCTTGTCTCCGTTCACAATCGAGTGGGGCGTGGATAACCCGTGGGATGAAACCAACCCGGCCGTGCTGAACATCGCATTGATAGATCAGGGCGGCCGTTATTCCAAGAGCGCGAACGGGCTTATGGGCCACCGGCTCACCGTCCGTCCGGCGTGGGAGCTACAGGGCACCTACAACGAAAGCCCCTTGTGCTTCGCCCTGTTCGATGGATACGTGACCGACGTGCAGATGCTCGACCACGACGGCGGCCGCAATCGTATCAAGCTCACCGCCTCAGACCGTATCTACATCCTTCGCACCGACTGCCGCAAGGGGCCTAACGACGGCACCGACGCACAGGCCGCGCGCGGCTACCAATGGTGGCTACAGGGCCGCGTGGACGCCACGCTGAAACGGTGGCTGAACTTCGACGGCATACCAGCCTTCGACATCACCTATGACACGTTTTCGACGCCGCCGAAGGCCAGCGAACGGCACAGTTTCATGGACTTCTGCGAACGCAAGGTAACGCGCCAGATCAGAGGCAAATACAACTTCGAGGTAGACCGCCTGTTTTTCATGGCCTATCAGGATGCGCGCGCCGACCAAGTGCCCCAATTCCGGGACATGCGAGCCTATTGGGACACCGATATTATTCTCACCGGCCCCACCATCGTGCTTGGCGACTACGGCACCAACCTTAACGACGACTACCGCACCCCGTCGGCGTCCCGCGTCATCATCGACGCCGACCCAACGTTGGACAGCGCCGGCGACTACTACACGCAAGTCGAAATGAAATACGCGCACCGTGGTCTGACGAACCCCGGCGCGACCGCTGCGGAACAGGCACAGGCGGCCACAACGTATGAGTTCAACGTGGACGGCAGCCGAGTGGCCCAGATCTCCACGCAGACCCGCAACGGCGAAACCTGTCTGAGCATCGAGGCCGAGTGGACGGAATACCCGAGCAACGCGGCCAGCAGCGCCGCAAGTATCGACATGTCCCGCGCTGTGAACGCGATAGCCGAGAGCAACAACCGCGTGCGCTTGCCCGAACTCACGTTCAGGGGCGACAAGATGGAGCAACGCCACCTATACTGCCGGCCCGACGTGTATTTGTTCCCCGGAAGCCGGTTCGACGCCACCGCGCCGGCCACCACCGGCGCATGGTGCGTGATCGGCGGCACCCTCACCTACGACGTGACCGGCAAGAAGAGCCGGTGGACGCACCGCGTGCGCGTCTGGCCCGCAAGAAACATGAAAAGCGGACGGCCGACGTGCGCCGACATGAAAAAACTCACATCGACGGCCACGTTCAAAGAGGCCGACTGGGTTTTGGGTGCGCTTCGGCACGTCACCAAGACCGGTACGGCCCCGGCGGCGGCCGCAAGCAAGGCAATGGCAATCAGCAAGGAAGGAACACACTATGGAGACGACGAAGCGTTACCGTCTTCCCTATCCCAGTGACGGCGACCAAGTGCGCGAACTGCCGGACATCATCAGGCAACAGGCCGAAGGCATCGACGAAGCATTGGCCGGTTTCGACTACGACGGCACCGATCCCAACACGCTCACCGCCAGAGTGGCAGCGCTCGAAAGGCAGTTGGACTCCATCAGGGACAACACCGTGGTGCTGTACAACAACGACAACACGCCATTCTCGGGTTCCATCACACTATCGGAGAGCGCCGCGAACTTCGAGCGATTGACGATCTGCTTCAAAAGCAACGACGGCGTTTTCGGCTCGATGGATGTCACCGACCCGGACGGAAAGGTAATCAGCCTGACCACATCCTTCTTCCGCTCCACCGGCTTCATATACCTGAAAAACCGGTGCTACAAGATCACCGGGAAAAACATCAACACATACGCCGTCAACACAACCGAATGGATAACCGGCGAACTGAACTGCGCCGGCAACAATCAAGGAACCTTAAAGGACGTGATCGCAATCACTCAGGTCATCGGCGTCCGAAGGAACTCGATCGTATGAGCGAAGACGTCATCGTCGCGCTGGTGGGCGTGGGCGGAACCATCGGCGGGGCCGTGGCGACCCAACTGTTCAACGCGGCCAAAAACAGTTTGGAGGCGTACCGGCTGGCGCAAGAGATGCAAGCAGACAACCAACGCCTGTGGCAGTGGAACCGCTCGTTGATTGACCACATCTACAAGGGCCTAGGCCCGCCGCCGCCAGAACCGCCGACCGACCTGTTCGACCACGACTAACCAACCATCAATCGAAAGGAGACAATAGTGTGAGCGACATCAAATGGGTGGGCAGCCCGAACCACTACAACGGGCGCAACGGCTACGCCATAAGCCACATCACCTTGCACATCATGGTCGGCTATCTGACCGGCACCGATAGCGTTTTCCAACGCGCCGGAGGCGCTTCGGCCCACTACGGCATCGGCGGCAACGGCGAGATACACCAGTACGTGAGCGAGAGCGACGGCAGTTGGAGCGACGCGAACTATGCGAGCAACAACAGCACCGTGAGCATCGAACACGAAGGCGGCATGGCCGGCGTGCCTTGCACGCGCGCGTGCATGGACGCTTCGGCCCGCCTGTGTGCCGAGATCGCGCGCCGCCAAGGCTGGGGCCGCCTGTGGCACGACGGGCGCAACGGCAACGTGTGGCTGCACCGGGAGATACCTGGCACAGACCACTACGGATGCCCCGACAAGGCCGTCAACGGCCTTGACGTCAACTATGTAATCAACAAAGCCAACGAGATATTGGGAGGAAACGACATGACAAGCGCAGCAGACGTTTGGAACTATGGTCTTGGAGAGGACGCCACGGCCGGGAAAAACAATCTGCCCGCGTGGATGCGCCTGAGCTGGGTGCACCACGACACCGCCAAACTGTACAGCATCCTTACGCGCACCGACGACGGCGGAACCAAGGACGGCAGCAACGGCGACATCTACACGCGCGTGTGCTACATCGACAAGCGCGTGCGCGAAATGAGCGCCACCGTCACCGCCCAAGCAGCCGCCATCGAGGCGCTAAGCAAGGCGCTGGGAGCCAACCCGGCCGACATCGCGGCCACCGTGGAAAAGGCCGTGAAGGACAAGCTGGACGCCTTGGACATCACCGTAACCGCCACCAGCAAGAAGGAAGAGTAACCCATGACCAGCAACGAACCCCAGCACGCCGCCGACACCGGTTATAAGCCGGTGTTCAACGACACCGTGCGAACCATCGTCTATGTACTCGGACTTGTGGCCGTGGCCGTCGGTTTCGGCTTCACCAAGTTCGGGGACCCGGCAGTGGGCGACTACATCACCACCGTTGGCGGCCTGATCGCGGCCGGCATGGGCGTGGCCTACAACCCGCTGCGTATGGCCGGCAAGTAGCCATCACACCGCCAGACCGACGCCGGCCACGGCTTCACGTAGCCGGCGTTCGGGCATGGCGACGTAGGCGCGTGTGGTCTCTACCGACGCATGGCCCAGCAGCTTGGAAACCACGTAAATGTCGTGGGTCTGTTCGTAGGTGCGTGTGGCGTACCTGTGGCGCAAGCTATGGGCCGTGTACCCGTCCGGCAGCAGCGCCGACAGCTTCAGGCCCACCGTTTCGTCGGACGTGTGCCCGCCCATGCGGCCGGGAAAACACCAGCCATTGCACGCCATGACCTTCGCGGCCAGATCGCCGCCTATCGGCACATACCGTTGTTTGTCGCCCTTGCCGACCACCCGCAGACTGTAGCCCAAAAGGTCTTCCACCACGTCGTCGCTGTGGCACCGGGCAATCTCGGCGCGACGCAACCCGGCTTCGGCACCCAATTGGAGCATTAGGCGCGTTTCATCGTCGGCGTTCTGGTACGCGGCAAGTATCCATTTGTCGGGGCACGGCTTCGGTGCCGGTTCCACCGGCCTAACCTTCGGCAGCATCAACGCCGGATTATCCGGCCGGCCGCCTATCGACTGATACCACGCGAAGAACGTCCGGCACGTCGCCCGATATCCCTTGCGCGAGTTGTTCGACCACGTTTGCGTGCCGAAATACGCCACCAACTGCCGCCCCGTGACCTTCGCCGGCGAAGCGTTCACGCCCTTGGCAACGTGGCCTATCTCGCACCGTTTCGTCTTGATCGTCTCAGGGCTGAGGCCCGCCGCGCGCTGCACGCCCAGCCACTCTCCTATCGGTTCGCGCCATTCATCGGGCACGACTTGATTGTGGTACGGCATGGCAAACCACCTTTCTACGCCGCCAACACGTAATCTTCAGGTGTAGCGCCATCGCTAAAGGTGTAACCACTTATCCACAGATTTTCGAGGGTGGGTGGCGCCGGGAGCCTTGGGTGTGCCATGGTGTGCCTATGCGCGAGGACGCGGAGGGACCGTGACGGCAATGGCGCATACGAAAAGGAGCGATCATGGCGACATCATTCTCGATGGATACCATCGGATTTCTGCAGGCTATCAACAAGTTGGAGCGGCGATTCGAGGAACTCGTCTCTCCGGAGACTATGCGCAAGGTGTGCGAAGACTATGACAGGGACGGCACGCCCACGCCATGGGATCACCGGCTGTACGCGCTGGCGCGCGACGTGTTCGCGTGCGGCAGCTGGACGACGAACCTGTGCGCGGCGGCGATGTCATTCAACGGGCGGCTGGTGGGCGAGTGCCGGAGGTTTCTTCACGGCTGCTCCGAAACGGTGCGCAAGTACGGCATCTCGGTGTGGCTGTACGAGCTGCTGAACGATTCCACGCTGGCTCTGTTTCGCGACGACCCGTCCGATTACATGCCGTCGCTGATTCGTATGACGACCGTCGAGGAACTGATGCGACGGCCTCGCGGCAGGAAGCGGTTCGGCAACCGCAAGCAGCGCGGGCTCGCCATGGAGGAGCATTCGACGCAGATGCACCGGCTGGCGGCATACACCCTGCTCAATTGGGGTGCCGATGAGCGGCGCAGCCTCGACATCGCTCGGATGCTGCTGCTGTACCCCGGCATCGGCATGTGCATGCTGCGCGAGGACGGAGACGTGTTGCGCTTCGGTGCGGCGCCGGACATGCGGTATCGGCGCGTGGTCGACTATCTGCACGAGCGGCGGGCGCAGGCCGATGCGGAATACGAGCTGCATGGCAATCAGTGGATGAGTGAGTATATGGGTCGTCATGACGATGAGGAACCGGCTGTCGGAGAGATTGCGACGGCAGATCGCGACGCGGGCGGATGCTCGTCGAAGCGAGATGGCGTTCGCGGATATGCCGAGGTGGGCGACGAGTCGCTGTGCGACTGCGAGAGCTGCGCCCGCATCGACATGGAGGATAGGCTGGATCTGCTGAAATGCGAGCGGCGATACATGTACGATGTCGTCCGGCTGATTGATGCATACGAGAAGATGTGGGACGATGAACCAATAGATGTCGATGACCGCATGCTCGCGCTGGAACACAATCGGGATGTGCCGGGAGAACCACTATGGCAGGATGTGGCGTTCCTGAACGATCTGGCATACTCGCTGATGGGCGACGTGATGGCCCATGACCTTATCCTCGGATTCGAGCGGCGAGACCGCAAGCGGTTCGACCGAGGCGTCGAGCAGCTGGAACTGCTTACGGAGACGCTCGTCCGGTTCGGTCTGCTGTCATTGCCGATAATCGCGTTCATGAACGGATTCGATGAATTCTCACGGGGGCTTGATGACGACTACGCGACGGACGGCACGCTTTACAGTACGTCCGAGGCGGACATACAGCGTCTCACACGCCGCATGCAGAAACGTCTCGACAAGCTGAGCGAGGAGGAAATGAACGCGAAGGCACATTTGGGCGAGTCCTTGGCGAACATCGTATTGGCACGGTTCCCGGACGAGCGCCTGGCGCGGGGGTGCGCTTTGGCGTTGTTCCGCGGCAATCCGGACCAATATGATGAGGTCGTGGAATCGATGCTGATGCGCCCTGATGACGATCCCGGTGACATGGGCCCCGGCGACGGTGATGATGCGCCCCTTGGCGATGTTCCCAATGACGACGTGCTCAGGAAGCTCGACTTCGATGTCGAGGAACTGGACGACGACCTGGAGCTGGCGATGGCCGTTGACCTGTGATCGCGGGGGCTCGGGCCGCGGGCTGGGCGTCATCGCGAGATTAAGGTACACCCGGCATCGTGCCCCACGTATGGGTGCACGCTGCCGGGCGGCGACGTGAGTAGGCGACTCAGTACGGGTGGCTCAGTGCAGGTAGTCGGCGGCGTTCGTCGGGCTGGACGGCACGGCGTGACCCTCCGTCACCGTGCCCAGGCCGGACAGGTATGCCTCGCGGCCGGATTCGATGGCGTGCTTGAACGCGCGGGCCATCAGCGGGATGTTGCCGGCGCTCGCGATGGCCGTGTACGCCATCACCGCGTCCGCGCCCATCTCCATGGCCTCGGCGGCCTGGCTGGGACGCCCGATGCCCGCGTCGATGATCACCGGCACGTGCGTGTTCGCGATGATAACCTCGATGAAGTCGCGCATGCGCAGTCCCTTGTTGGAGCCGATAAGCGAGCCGAGCGGCATCACGCAGGCGGCGCCGGCCTCCTCAAGCCGCTTGGCCGCGATCGGATCGGGGAACATGTACGGCATCACCACGAAGCCCTCCTTGGCGAGCATCTCGGTGGCGCGAATCGTCTCCTCGTTGTCGGGCAGCAGGTACTTCGTCTCGTGCTCGATCTCGACCTTGACGAAGTCCGTCTGGCAGACCTCGCGGGCGAGACGCGCAATGCGCACGGCCTCCTCCGCGTTACGCGCGCCGGATGTGTTCGGCAGCATCGTGATGCCCTTGGGGATGTAGTCGAGCAGGTTGTTCTCGGTCGTGCGGCAGCGACGCAACGCCATCGTCACGATCTGCGTGCCGGCGTTCTCTATGGTCGCCTTGATGAGGTTCAGGTCGTAGCGCCCCGAGCCGAGGATGAAGCGGCTGGTGAACTTGTGCCCGCCGAGCACCAGCGGGTCGGCGTCGCCGGTCGCGATGTCGTCGTAGGCGTGCGCGTCCGGTTCGGGGAGCAGCGCGGTGTTCGTCGCCGTGCCGATGAGTTCGTCGAGCACCGGGTCGTCCGATTGGGCGGCCGGTGTGGTTGATGCGATGGTCATGATGGTACCTTTCTTTGAGGTATATGACGCTTGATGCGTGCGGTATTCGGGTCGGAGTGCGGTTCGCTGGCCGGCATCGGCATGAGCCCGTGCCGATGCCTTGCCGCGTGTTTGCCGGGCTCTCAGCCGCCCTGCACGAACGTGACGATTTCGACGGTGTCGGTGCCGCTCAGCATGGTCTGTGCGCGCTTGTCGCGCGGCACGATGGCACCGTTCACCTCGACCGCCACGCGTCCCGCGTTAAGGCCCTTGCGCGCGATGAGCTCGTCGACGCTGAGCGGCGTGGCGATGTCCTCCTGCTGCCCGTTGATGATCATGTGTCCCTCCTCGGTCGCTGGCGTGATTCCCATATCGGCGACATTGCACTGCCGGCCGTTGCCGGTCGATCTCCGATCGGGCACGCCGGCGTCCGCCGATATGAAAAACGGGTCGCTGGAGCAAGCCGTACCCTGTGAGGTGGTGCGCCCCTCCATGACCCGAATCATGCGTTTTTTCGTTATGCCTGTTCTGTTATATGCCGGGATGCCCGGTGCGTTTGGCTGGGAACCGTCCGCCATCGGTTGGCGGATGCCGATTGTTGCTGCGCTGCGACTGGACAACTCGTCCCTACGGCGGCATTACCCGCATCAAGTTGACGGTCGAAGCGTCGCTTCCTCTCAGCCTTGCGGCTCCCGTTCGGTTGCGCCTTCATCATAGCCCAGACCGCGTGACATCGCGCCCGGCCGCAGGGCTTCGCGGCCTTTCAAAATCCCTCGAATTGGTTATGATTGTCGTAACGAAGAGACAGGGGATGATGATGGCCAGATGCGCTCGATGCGGTAATGAAATTCCAGCGGGATCGGCGTTCTGCACATACTGCGGCATTCCGGTCGCAAGCGGTGCCGCCGCAGCGCCCGGTAGCGGGGCGCAGATGCCTCAACCTGGTACAGCCGCGTCCGGCTTCGCTCCGAACACAGTACCCGGTACGGGGACGTTGCCGCCTGTCCCGCAGCCAGCGGGCCCCGCGGATAACGGCGGCAGCGCACCCCAAGGTCAGCCCGGGTCGCAATCCCAACCCGGCAAGAAGCCACCACTTACGCCCGCGCAACGCAAGAAGCGCAAGATCATCATCGCCATCATCGCGGCCATCGTCGTCGTGGCGATCGTCGTCGGCGGAGTTGCCGCATTCCTCATCCTTCACGGCAAGAAGAACGCGGCCGCGGGCCCCGTGCAGACCAGCGACACGACTGATGCAACGCCGAAGAAAACGCAAAAGCAATCCCCGACGCAGATCGAAGGCAAAAAGCGGTCAGCGAAGTCACCATGACCAACTTCGTCTGCAACTACGACACCTCCGACTGGGGGTGGGACGGCGGCGCAGTGCTTTCCGACGTAATGCCCTGCGCCAACGGCGATGCGAGCTCCAGCAGCGATTCCGACTATGGCAGTTCCAGCCAATCCGCCGATGACGGGCAATATGCGTTCGGCGTCTGGACGCCGGCAATGGACGAATCGAAGGTGATCTACTTCTCGGCTCTGAAATCCGGGGAGAAGATGTACTCCGATCCGGTCGTCGCCGCCACATACGGTCCCAACCCGGCCGTGTTCGTGATCTACGCGGTCAAGACCAAGGCGGTCGGCACCACGCCGGAAACCGTGCACCTGTTCGCCCATCAGGTCGATTTGAAATCCGGCGAATTGTCCGATCGTATCGATCTGCGCACCGAGGAAGACAATCTGATCAACCTGCAGCAGGATTACGAATTCGATGTGCTCGCGCAATCCAACAATCGCGTCGCCATCGAGAAAAGCTGGAAGACGACAGAGAAGAGGACTGTCAACGACGATCAGCGTGAGGTCGAAATCGGCCACAAGCAGATCATGGGATTGAGCGGCGGCGCGAAGCAGGCCGAGACCTTGCAGACGTTCAAGGACAGCGTGAGCATAAGCAAGGACAGCGGCGGATACCAGTCGTTGAACACTACTGAAGTCGATGTGGACGATTACCACGTGTTCGACACATATGTGGTCAAGGACAGCGCATACCACCTGTATTCCATCGACAGCAACAAGGAAATCGTGAAGCTTCCTTCGGACTACTGCTCGCCTGGCGACACCTACCGATGCGACTTGCAGGGCCTGTATCGGTTCGGCGCGAATCAGTACGTGCTCAATCCCTCTGAAAGCTATAACGGCAACAAGCTGCTGATTCTGGATGCAGGCACGGGCAAGACCAAAAAAGTCACCGACCTGCTGAACATCAACACGAAGGATGACCAGTACGTGAACTTCACGGACTTCGGCCAGTTCTCGGACGGTTCCCTGTATTTCCAGTGGGATGAGTCGAGCGACAGCAAGCGTGTGTTTATCCTCTCGCGCGACCTGAAGGTCACCGAGGTGCTGGACGGCGGGCGGTGGGCCCGCCTGATGCTGAACTCCGGTGAGTTCGAAGGAGCCAACTATCTGCTGAAGCAGTTCTACGTCAAAACCACGGACGAGAACATCATCGTCGACGAGAAGGGCGAGACGGTCGGCAGCTACACGTTGACCCCGTCGGGCGATGACGCGGACGACTACGACCATACGGCCGTGGACTGGATTATGTGGAGGGATGGCTCCGAGAACACGGTGACGGTCACGCGCGGGCAGGCGCCCGGCGAGCCGGCCCCGGACTCGTCCGACGGCAGCGGGTCGAGCAGCGGCGACGGCAGCGCCGGTGAAAGCAGCTCCGGCGACTGACCACGCGCCGGGCGGTGCCGCCCTCATGACCCACCTCCATACTCTCTGAACGGTAGCTGCACGGCCGGAAACATCGGCATGACATTATGGCGTTGTCTGGTGGCAATCCTGTGACTATCACTTTCCTTCACATAAACGGTGTCACAATGAAAGGTATGACTTACAGGAACGACAAAACTGGGGAAGCCACGGTCGAGCACACCTGTGATGCCCGTGCGGTGTTCGACAAGCTCGCCATCATCGTGGTGACATATAAGCGCCAGCAGTTGCTGGAGGAACTCCTGGCCTCATTCGCGCAGCTGACGGTCGCGCCATGGCGCATCGTCATCGTCGACAACGAACACTCCGACGAGACGCAGGACATGGTCGACGAATTCCGGGAGAAGGCCGACGGTCTGTGGGGGACGACGGACGCCGACCGCAAAGGTGGCACGAGCCGTGTGGTGTACGCTCCGCAAACCGACAATCTTGGCGGTGCCGGTGGGTTTTCCGTCGGAGTAAAAGTCGCGTACGATCTCGGGGCGGAATGGTTCTGGGTGATGGACGACGACGTCGCCGTACTGCCTGACGGCATCGAGAAGCTCGCGAAATGGGGTCGCGACCATGACGTGATCCAGGGCGGCAAGCTCGATTTCGACGGCGGGCCGTTCTACTGGCAGTACAACTTCATCGTGCCGCTGGGCATCCCGAACCCGATCGCGCCGGCCGCATTCGGCTCCGCCGGGTACCGCGTGATGAACACGCTGTGCTTCGAGGGCGGGCTGTTCCGCAGGCGCATCGTGGAGAAGATCGGGCTCCCCGACCCGCGGTTCTTCATCTACTGGGACGACACGATGTACGGGTATCTGGCCAGCAAGGTCACCAACTCGATTGTGGTGCCCGACGTGGTGATGCGGCGCACGCGCGACATCAGCAACTGGGACATCGCCGGATTGCGGCAGCTGAACTCCACCTCGGACATGAACCGGTACCACATCCTGCGCAACCGCGGGTACATGGCCCGGTACTTCATGGTGCACGGCGACTACCGGCCAGTGCTGTTCGCCTTGGGAACGGCCGCCACGGTGGCGAAAGAGGTTATTCGCCTGGTCGCGGTCGACCGCGAGCACGTGCGCACCGGGCTGGTGCAGATCGCCAAGGGATGGCGGGACTCGCACAAGCTGATGCACGACCCGAAGTGGCGGCCGATGCCGCCGTTGGTGCGGCAATAGCGTCAGGGACGCTCTCAAAACTCGCGGATACAAGCACTTTTTGCGTATATTCATGCTGTATCTGCGAGTTTTGAGAGCGCGATTTTACGCGACGACGAAATCCGACACGTCTTTGATCAGGTCGAAGGCGCCATTACCGCGTGTGGTGAGCACTCGCAGACAGATGCCGTTGACGGCGCGGCTGACTCCCAGCTCGCCGGGGAAACCTATGGCGTCCGCGTGGGATCGGATGTAGTCGATGAGTTCGTTTTCCGCCTTGATACGGGCGGCCTCGATGCGGGTGCGCACCGCTTCGGCCGACATGTCGGGATCAGCCGCCGTTGCTGGCTCCGCCGTGGCGCCTGCGGCATCCCGTGGCGCAGGCGGCGACGTGAGCGGATCGACCTCCGGCACATGCGCGTACAGCACGCCGCAGTGGGTGAAATTCCGCCACATGCCCAGTTCCGTATAGTCGAGCTGTCGCCGATCGGTCTGCTGGCCACCGACGATGCGTAGGGTGAATGGGGTGCCGAGGACTCCATGAGCGCGACGGGGCTGAATTATGTGCCGCAGTACATCGCCCACGGCTTCTCGTGGGATGCGCTGCTGCCGTACTATTCGCTGCAGGGGTTGCCGGACGTGGCCGGCTACATCCTGTCCGCCGTGATCGCCGATGTGCTGCGTTCGTTCGCCGGAGCCGGAAAGACCGTGCTGTTCTCCACCACCACGACATCATTGAGCGACTCATCCCCCGCATCATCCACATACACCCCGCCGACTAAACGCGGGACCAGCTGGCACAGCCTCTGCGCGACAGCCCTCCGGGCCTGCAGTTGAGGATGGCCTGCGGGCTACGGTCTTTCTGGCTCGTTGGTTGGCTTGTACTCGCCTACGGTTTCCGCTGTCTGCTGTACGTCTCGTCCCATCAGCAGTAGCGTGTTGCGGATTCAACGGGGTGAGAAAGAAAAAGAGAATGCGCCGAACCACGAAAGCGCCTGTCGGCGCAAAGGCCGCTCGCAGCGGCAAAAAATGGAGCCCGGGGCTATGCATGGCCCGACGCGGATATCAGTATATCCGGGTTTGCCCTGTTACGCTGTCCGCGTGTTGCGCCGGCTCAGTCCAGTTTGCCGCGACGCCACAGCTGCGCTCCGTGGCGGAAATCCTTGGACGTGGCGATGAGATTGCCGGCGGTGTGCATCAGCTTGGCGCTGCGGGAGCGCATGACATGGGCTTCGGCCAGGTCTGCGGCGGTCGCGGTTTCGGAGCCGGCCTTGGCCTCGGCCTGCCGCACCATGTGCCGCGCTTCGACGCGCAATCCCTGCGCCACCACGTCGACGAACGCGCTCGCCCTCTCCAGAGCCACGGCGAAATCGCCGGTGAACGCGCCTGCGAGAATCGAATCTGCCGTATGTGTGATGTCCGCTTCGGTGGGTGCCTGGTCGACGCCTGCGATGGCCGACGCGGCGGTCGCCACCGGTTCGCCGAGCCGCCACAGCCGCGAGATCAGATCGCGGTCGCGCCGCATCCATGAGCGCAACGTGTACAGCCGCCACATGATGCCCGGCAGCGAGTCGGGTTCCGACCGGCTCCACAGTTCGGCGATCATGTCCACGCCTTCGCGGTCGACCAGCGTCAGCACCCGTTCCACAACCTGCGGATCAGCGGAGTGATGCACGCGGTCGAGCAGAGCGGCCGCCGATGCGTGACTCATTTCGCTGACCACGCTGGGATCGGCGCCTCCGGCGATGCCCTCGATGAGACCGGGGTCGATCTGCCCGGGGCGCGATGGCCGCGGCGAGCCGGTCGGCGTGAATCCCGTGCGGCTGGGAACGACGGAGCCTGAACCAAGATGCATGCTAGTAGACAAGTGGCGTGACCTTCTGAATGTCGATGATGGAAACGGTGTCACCGCAGGGTACCACGAACAGCGCGATGGCGGTGCCGGTCGGCATGTACGGCGAGGACGGAATCAGCCGTTTCATCAGCGATTTCGTCGCGCACAGTTCGCGCAGATGCCCGAAAATACCGCCGATGACCGGACGATGCATGCAGACTGCGGTCGCACTGTGACGCTGCAACGTATTTTTCAGCTCCTTGTGGAAGCACTGCCACGCCGCTTCCGGATCGGCGGCGAACGCGTCCTCGGTGAGCGGTTCGGCCGTATGCAGCGGCAATCCGGTCTGCCATGACAGCATCTGTATGGTCTGCTGGCAGCGCAGCCACGGCGAGGTGACCAGCCGCGTGGGATTGTAGCAGGCGAGCTCACGGTCGAGCGAATACGCCATCGACGCTCCGCGCGGCGTGATGGGACGCTTGTCGTCGGTACCCGTCCACTGCTTGCGGGGCTCGGCCTTGCCGTGACGCACCAGCAGCAGCATGTCGCCGTCCAGCGCACCTTCCTCCACACGGTCGACAAACAACGCGAGAATATCGCGGTCGGTCGAATGGGTGAGCATACGCCGCGCGCGCTGCACGCTCACCCACATGACGCTGTCGATCTCGCCCACGTCAGCGCGATGCACGGGGCCGAACGCGTCGGCCCGCCGCACGGCGTCCTCGGGGTCGATCGGCCTTGCCATCCAGAAGAGAATGTGCTTCGTGTCGACGGTTCGATCCTTGGAACGGCGGGTTTTCTTGCCTTCCTCGGCAAGTGGGTATTCGATTTCGCCGAGGAACGGTCCGAGCGCGACCGGCACTCCGGTCTCTTCGCTGACCTCGCGTACCGCCGCATGGCGGTGGGTCTCGTTGAGCTCCAGCTTGCCTTTCGGCCAGCTCCAATCGTCGTATTTTGGCCGGTGCACGATGCACACTTCAAGCGTATCGAAGTCGGCCAGTCGGGACGCCGCGGACGTCTGCCGCCCGTCGTCCGAGAACTTCATCCATCCTTGAAAATCAGTATTGCGGCGATACAGCACCGCGCCTGCAGCTTCTACGATTTTCACCTCACCACTCACCCTTCCATTATGCCTCACCGGCTGCATGACTACGTTGTTTCTCGTCTGTAATGACGATGGCCGGCCCTTGCGGGTCGGCCATCGGCTTATGCACCTACTGTACCTCGTGCGCCGCTTGTCTTGCGGAAGATGCGGTGCACGAGGCTCGTGCCGGATGCCTTATCGGGCGCCCGGCCGGGTGCCATGTCAGTTGTTGGTGCGCGGGCGGCGCTGGTGCTTGCGGATGAGATATTCCTGGCTGTCCACCAGCGGGCGGCCTTCGTCGTCGCGCGAATGATGGATGTACGTGCCGTCGGGCTGCATGTGCCAGGAGGCCGTGGAGTCGGACATCTGCAGGTCCACATAGCGAATCAGCTCGTCGATCTGCTCGGGCGCGGTGACGCGGACCAGCGCCTCGACGCGGCGGTCGAGGTTGCGGTGCATCAGGTCGGCCGAGCCGATCCACACTTCCGGGCCGGAGATGGGGCCTTCGCCGATCTGCGGGCCGTCGGAGTTGCAGAAGGCGTAGATGCGGCTGTGCTCCAGGAACCGGCCGAGGATCGAACGCACGCGGATGTTGTCGGACATGCCGGGCACGCCGGGCTTGAGCGCGCAGATGCCGCGCTCGACGATGTCGATCTTGACGCCGGCCTGGCTGGCGCGGTACAGCGCGTCGATGGTCTTCTCGTCGACGAGCGAGTTGACCTTGATTTTGATCCAGGCTTCCTTGCCGGCCTTGGCGGCGTCCTCCTCGCGGCGGATGCGCTGAATCAGGCCGGTACGCACGGTGCGCGGGGCGACCAGCAGGCGGTGGAAGCTGGACTTCGGCGCGTAGCCGCTCAGCTGGTTGAACAGGCGGGTCAGGTCCTGACCGACCACAGGGTCGCAGGTGAGCAGGCCGAGGTCCGTGTACAGGCGGGCGGTCTTCGGGTTGTAGTTGCCGGTGCCCACGTGGCAGTAGCGCTTGAGGCCGTCCTGCTCCTGGCGGACGACTTCGATGAGCTTGCAGTGGGTCTTGAGGCCGACGATGCCGTAGACGACGTGCACGCCGGCGCGTTCGAGCTTGCGGGCCCAGGCGATGTTGGCGTCCTCGTCGAAGCGCGCCTTGATCTCGA
>OKRV01000506.1_pt1 | contig 27350 bp, 22 predicted proteins | sample 1601201 | NCBI WGS metagenome assembly OKRV01 (sample SAMEA3541540, study PRJEB24748) | human gut metagenome | biome: human gut; feature: human-associated habitat; material: faeces | place: China | collected 2012 | reverse complement strand
CTGGGTGATGTGATCCCCTATTATGACAATGGTGTTTTTAAACCGTTTTATCTTCGCAATTACCGTGCGAACCGGGATGAACAGCATCAGGACAGCTGGGTGATGCTGAGCACGACAGATCATATTCATTATACGGAGCATGATACAAAAATTGTGGGCGGCACGGGTTCTGTGATCAAAGTGGATGGCCTGTATCACATGTTTTACTGTACCTTTCAGAAGCTGCCAGAGAAGAACTACATGAATCACGCCGTCAGCACCGATCTGGATGTGTGGACGGAAATCCCGGAGGACCGCTTCGCATCGGATGATGTGATCTATGAGCCGATCCACTGGAGGGATCCGTTTGTTTTCTGGAGTGAGGAGGAAAACTGCTGGTGGATGATTTTTGCGGCGCAGAAAAAAGGAAAAACGACGAGGAGAGGCTGTGTGGGTCTGTGCAAATCGAAGGATCTGCATCACTGGGACTACTGCGAGCCGTTCTATGCTCCGATGAATGCACAGTGTGCGTTTGAGTGCCCTGACTTTTTCCGGATGGGAGACTGGTATTATCTCGTCTTTTCTTCGTATGCGGACCGCTATCAGACGATGTACCGGAAGAGCAGAAGTCCGTATGGACCGTGGCAGACGCCGGAAATTGATACGTTCGACACGCGTGCTTTTTATGCGGCAAAGACGGGAAGTGATGGCGTTCACCGATACGTTTACGGCTGGAATCCGACAAGAGAAGTCAACGAGCACAATTTTGATCCGCCGGGATATCCCGGAAAAGACTGTAATACATGGGACTGGGGCGGCAGTCTGGTGGTGCATGAGCTGTGGCAGGATGAGAATGGCGATCTTTTTGTGAAGCCGATTCCACAGGTGCTGGAAGCCGTGGGATGGGAAGAACCGCTTCAGATGCAGGCACTGACAGGAGAGTGGAAGCTGGAAAAGAACCAGGCAGAGGTTGATGCACCGTACGATTTTGGTGCGCTGCTGCTGAATCCGGTGGGGGAAACGAGCCGTCTTTCCTTTGACGTCGAAGTGGACGGGGATTGTCCGAGCGTTGGAATTGCCGTGCATGTCGAAGAAACATTTACGGTCGGTTATTATCTTCTGATTGATTTTGGCCGCCGCCGGATCGAGTTTAAATCCGGAGTCCGCATGACAGAGCGGGGCGGACAGATGTTCCCATATGAGGTGGAACTGGAACGGCCGCTGCCGTCATCAACGGGAAGAAGCTTTCATGTCGATGTGATTGCAGACGGTACGATTCTGGAAGCTTATGTGGATGGCAAAATTGCGCTTGGAACACGGATGTATGATCAGACGGGCGGATGCTTCGGGCTGTATGCATCGGATGGGAAAGCGGTATTTCGGGATATAAAAGTTTTTCACGCATGATAACCTTACTGCACGCGCCGTCCGCATGCGGAATCCGGCGGAGGGTCTCTTTTGAGAGAGTTATTCATTTGGGAACTTTTGCTTGCAGTTTTGCCGGAGTGTGGTAAAGTAGTAGAGGAGTTATATGAATTTCAGCGGGAGACAGAAAATCGGATCTGTCGTTCCGCGTTCAGAAAGAGGATAGAACATTATGCTGAAAAAAATTGGAAGAAATGATCCCTGCTGGTGCGGCAGCGGGAAGAAGTACAAAGACTGCCATCTGGCGCTGGATGAGAAAATCAATTCTTATAAATTAAAGGGATGGAAAATTCCGCCGAAGAAAATTATCAAAAGACCGGATCAGATCGATGGGATTCGTGAAAGCGGTCTTGTCAATATTGCAGTTCTGGATTATGTGGCCGAAAACATTCATGCAGGCATGAGTACGGAAGACATCGACCGTCTGGTCGCAGAAAAGACAAAAGAACTCGGCGGAATTGCAGCACCGCTGAATTATGAAGGATTTCCGAAGAGCGTGTGTACCTCCATCAACGATGCTGTATGCCACGGCATTCCGAACGAGGAGGAGATTCTGCAGGACGGAGATATCATCAATGTCGATGTTTCTACTATTTATAAGGGATATTTTTCCGATTCTTCCCGTATGTTCTGCATCGGCGATGTAGATGATGTTTCGAAGAAGCTGGTGGAAGATACGTTAAAAGCCGTACAGCTTGGACTCTCTGAAGTACGCCCGTTCAACCGCCTCGGCAATGTCGGCGCGGTAATCAATGAATTTGCCCAGAGCCAGGGCTATAAAGTTGTCCGTGACATCGGTGGCCATGGCGTCGGTCTGGAGTTCCACGAGGATCCGTTCGTCAGCTATGTCACAAGACGAGATACCGGAATGCTGCTCGTACCGGGCATGGTATTCACCATTGAGCCTATGATCAATCTCGGAACCGATGAAATCTTCATCGACTCCGACAACGACTGGACTGTCTACACTGAGGACGGCGCACCGTCAGCCCAGTGGGAGGTTACGGTTGCGGTAACAGAAGATGGATATGAAATTCTGGCATATTAATTGACGCATAGAAATACAAAAGCTGTGTCTGTGGAAGAAACTATTCTCCGGAGACACGGCTTTTTTCTAAAGAGAAAAGGGAGAAATATTATGCTGGATTTGGAACAGGAGATGAGCCGGTGCCGGGTCTGTCCGCGGAAGTGCGGAGCGGACCGGGAGCATGGAAAGACGGGATATTGTAAGGCGCCCTCCGGGGTTGCGGCGGCGCGGGCGGCGCTGCATTTCTGGGAGGAGCCGTGTATTTCCGGGACGACGGGGTCAGGGACGGTTTTCTTTTCCGGGTGTAATCTGCGGTGTGTTTACTGTCAGAACCATCATATTGCGGAGATGGAGAGCGGAAAAGTGATTTCGATCGGGCGGCTTTCGGATATTTTTCTGGAGCTGCAGGCACAGAATGCGAATAACATCAATCTCGTGACGCCGAGCCACTACGTGCTGCAGATCCGGGAAGCACTTCTTCTGGCGAAAGAGAAGGGACTTACCGTACCGATTGTCTATAACTGCGGTGGGTATGAGAGCGTGGAAGCCCTGCAGGCCCTTGATGGGCTGATCGATATTTACCTGACGGATTTTAAATATATGGTTCCCTCGCTTGCAAAAGCGTACTCGCGGGCAGAAGATTACCCGGAAACAGCAAAACGGGCGCTGGCGGAAATGGTGCGTCAGACGGGCAGGGCTGTATTCGATGAGAATGGTCTGATGAAAAAAGGTGTGATTGTGCGCCATTTATTGCTGCCCGGTGCTGTAAAAAATGCAAAAGCTGTGGTAAAATACGTCTATGAGACGTACGGCGATACCGTCTGGCTGAGCCTCATGAGCCAGTACACGCCGCTTCCGCAGGTGGAAAACATAAGTCCGCTGAACCGGAAAACGACAAAGCGGGAGTATGAGCGTCTGCTGGACTATACGTTTTCCCTCGGCGTCACCAACGCCTTTTTACAGGAAGGCCCGGTGGCTGAGGAGAGTTTCATTCCGGAGTTTGATGGAAGAGGAATCTGACGTTATAGTTCACTCGTGCAAAAAGGAGCTACGCAGCAGCAAAAAGCGCTGGAAGCGCGGTTTTGTGAATGCAAGCAAAACACATTTGTCTATGATTAGATATGACTAACTATATTGTTTTAAGGAGGAAAAACTTTTGAGCAACGCAGTTGTAACACTGAAAAAAGGAGAGGGCCGCGCCTTAAAGCAGGGCGGAGCCTGGATTTTTGATAATGAGATCGCTTCGATTTTAGGAGCATATGAAAACGGAGATATCGTACTGGTGCGTGACTTCGACGGATACCCGATGGGACGAGGTTTCATCAACGAGCATTCCAAAATCCGCATCCGTATGATGACAAGAAATATCGACCAGGAAATCGATGAAGCATTTTTGAGAAAAAGAGTGCAGGATGCCTGGGAATACCGCAAAAAAGTGACAGACACATCAAGCTGCCGCCTGATCTTTGGCGAGGCGGACTTCCTGCCGGGACTCGTAGTGGATAAATTCTCCGATGTGCTGGTCGTTCAGTCGCTGGCACTTGGTATCGACAAAATGAAAATGACGATCATCCGCCTGTTGGAGGAGGTTCTGGCAGCTGACGGGGTTAAGATCCGCGGCGTGTTTGAGCGAAGCGATGCAAAAGTGCGTGAGCAGGAGGGCATGGAGCGTGTGAAAGGATTTCTCTCCGAGCCGTTTGACACCAGCGTGGAAATCATCGAGAATGGTGTCCACTATCTCGTCGATGTCAAGGACGGCCAGAAAACTGGTTTCTTCCTGGATCAGAAATACAACCGTCTGGCTGTGCAGAAGCTCTGCAAGGACGCGAGAGTGCTCGACTGCTTTACCCATACCGGGTCGTTTGCACTGAATGCGGCATATGCAGGAGCAAAGGAAGTTATCGGCGTTGATGCATCAGAGCTCGGTGTAGAGCAGGCACGGAAAAACGCAGCCTTAAATGGTCTGGAAAACGTAGCATCTTTCGTGTGCGAGGATGTCTTTGAACTGTTGCCGCGTCTTGAAAAAGAGGGAGAAAAATTCGACGTCGTTATCCTTGACCCGCCGGCCTTCACAAAATCAAGAAACTCTATCAAAAACGCAATCAAGGGATATCGTGAAATCAATCTGCGCGGCATGAAACTGGTCAAAGACGGCGGCTATCTGTGCACCTGTTCGTGTTCCCACTTTATGGACTACGAACTCTTCACGAAAACCATCAACCAGGCGGCTCACAACGTCCACAAACGCCTTCGTCAGGTAGAATACCGCACTCAGGCCCCGGATCACCCAATTCTGTGGGCGGCGGATGAGTCCTATTACCTGAAGTTTTATAGCTTCCAGGTTGTGGATGAAAAATAGAAATTCTTCCTCTGCCGGAAGCGCCGAAACGGAAAAGCAAAGTGTAAGAAATGGGAGGAATTGCCATATGATAGAACCAACACCCCATGCACAAAAGAAAAAGCACTCCCGCCAGATGGCCACAAGCTGTGAGTCGTGCGGTAATTTTGTGTATGATGAGGATTATGAGTGCTACACCTGCGAGGTGGATCTCGATGAGGATGAGATGGCACGTTTTCTGCAGGATAAATTTTACAACTGTCCGTACTACCAGCTCGGCGACGAGTATCGGATTGTGCGGAAACAGATGTAGGCAGGCAATGCGTCCGGTATACAAAGCTGCGGCGTTTGCGATAAAAACAAAAAAAGAACAGGAGGATTTTTACCATGAACAACGAAGTATTAAATGCAATCAAAACAAGAAGAAGCATCCGCAAATACAAAGCGGAGCAGATTACCGATGAGCAGCTCGATGCAATTCTGGAGGCCGGAACGTATGCGGCAACCGGCATGGGAAAACAGTCGCCGGTGATTGTTGTGGTACAGAAACCGGAGCTGATTGCAAAGCTTTCGAGAATGAATGCGGCTGTTATGGGTACAACATCCGATCCGTTCTACGGCGCACCGACCGTTCTGATCGTGCTTGCTGACCCGGAGCGCGGAACTTATGTGGAGGACGGCTCTCTTGTCATGGGAAATCTGATGCTGGCAGCACATGCCGTTGGTGTGGATTCCTGCTGGATCCATCGTGCAAAAGAAGAGTTCGCGAGCCCGGAGGGAAAAGCCCTCTTAAAAGAGTGGGGACTTTCCGAAAATTATGTTGGCATCGGCCACTGCATCCTCGGCTATCGCGACTGTGAGTACCCAGAGGCAAAAGAAAGAAAATCAGATTATATTGTAAGAGTATAATCATCTGCGAAAACGGCTCCGGGAGCGGCTGTGCGTTGAAAACACCCGCCCGGAGTCCATATTTTTAACCGAATCAAGCAAGTAGCGAAGCGGATTGCGAATATCCGCTTTGCTAGAGACAACAGAGGAACAGCCATGTATCGAATTATGATTGTAGAAGATGATGAAGTCATCGCCCGCGCCGTGCAGCAGAGCCTGGTTTCCTGGGGCATGGATGCGTTCTGCGTACAGGATTTTTCCGGCGTTCTCGCCGAATTTGCCGTGAAAAATCCGCAATTAGTGCTGATGGACATTCATCTTCCCTTTTTTAACGGATTTCACTGGTGCCAGGAGATTCGAAAAGTCTCTAAAGTGCCGGTAATTTTTCTTTCTTCTGCATCGGACAACATGAACATCATTATGGCCGTTAATATGGGTGGCGATGACTTTATCGCGAAGCCGTTTGATTTAAGTGTCCTGACCGCCAAAGTCCAGGCGATGCTCCGCCGTACCTACGAATTTGCCGGAGAAACGAATTTCCTCGAGCACCGTGGTGCCATGCTCGATACGGGAAGTGGTGTGCTGAATTACCGGGGAAAGCGGATTGAGCTGACAAAAAATGAGTGGCGCATTCTGCAGTCCCTTCTCGAAAATATAGGAAAAGCCGTCAGCCGCGATATGCTGATGATGCATCTGTGGGAGTCGGACAGCTTTATAGATGACAACACGCTGACCGTCAACGTCACGCGCCTGCGGAAAAAACTGGAGGAGGCAGGACTTACAGACTTTATCCAGACGAAAAAGGGTGTTGGCTACCTGATCGCATGACGGAAGCAGAACAGGAGAAAAAGGATGGAACAACAGAAGGAGGGAATCCGGCAGGAGTTTATGCTTCTTAACTGGTATTTGAAAGAGCATCTTGCATCGGCCGTGCGGATTGCCGCTTTTATAGGAGTATTTTCACTCCTCTGTTTTCTGCGCAATGTGCCGCAGGATGTCACCGTTTATATGATCGTGCTGATGGCTGCTGTCGGAGCCGCAGGTTTTTGCTTTCATTATGGGAAGTACCGGAAACATCATCTGGTCTTAGCACTCCTTGCCGCCGAACCGCAGGGCAAAACAGAAGCGCTTCCGGAGGCGGACGGGCTTCTGGCGCGGGATTACCAGCAGATCATCGCATCCTACGAGCGGCAGTTTCAGGAAGAACAGATTAAGATGGAGCAGAAATACCGCGATATGATGGAGTATTACACGATGTGGACCCATCAGATCAAAACGCCGATTGCGGCAATGCGGCTGCTTCTGCAGGAGGAGGATACGCCGCTTTCGCGTGAAATGCAGAGCGAACTTTTCCAGACGGAGCAGTATGTGCAGATGGCGCTGCAGTACCTGCGCATGGAAAAAATGACATCGGATCTTGTCTTTGCAAGGTGCGATTTGGATGCGCTGATCCGCCAGGCTGTGCGGAAATATGCTCCGCTTTTTATCCGCCGGAAAATTATCCTTTCCTACGAGCCGGTGCACTGCGAGGTGCTGACAGATGAAAAATGGCTCGTTTTTGTGCTGGAGCAGATTCTGTCAAATGCGCTGAAATACACGAAAAGTGGCAGCATTCACATCTATCTGTTACCGGATGCACCAAAAACGCTGGTGATTGAGGACACCGGCATCGGCATTGCGCCGGAGGATCTGCCGCGGATTTTCGAAAAAGGCTACACGGGCTGCAACGGCCGCGCAGACAAGCGGTCAACGGGCATCGGACTGTATCTGTGCCGCCAGATCATGGAGAAACTTTCGCATACCATCCGCATCGAGTCGGAGATGGGAGCGGGAACAAAGGTGTATCTTGGGCTGGATACCGTATCCCTGTAGTACATAGAGAGCTTCGCCGGGAATCTTACAGAAATGTAAGGTTGCCGGTCTTTTTGTAAGATGATCCTAAGGCAGAAGAGAGCGCGGACGGGTATAATAAGCCTTGTCAATTAAAAAAACAGTTCAGACAGAAAGGAAAATGTGACATGGCAATTCTGGAAGTAGAACATCTGAAAAAAACATATACCACGCGCCTTGGCAGCAACCGGGTGGAAGCGTTGAAAGACGTTAATTTTACAGTGGAACGGGGCGAATTTGTTGCAATCATGGGCGAATCGGGAAGCGGAAAAACGACGCTTCTGAACCTGCTCGCGGCACTCGACAAGCCAACCGGCGGACAGGTGCGGTTAAATGGAAAAAATCTCGGCGAATTAAAAGAGAAGGAGATTGCCGGATTCCGCCGCGAAAACTTAGGTTTCGTGTTCCAGGACTTCAACCTGCTCGATACCTTTTCCCTGCGTGACAACATTTATCTGCCGCTCGTGCTGGAAGGAAAAAAATACGAGGAGATGAGTCTTCGGGCAGAGCCGATTGCGAAAAAACTCGGCATCACCCAGATCCTCAATAAATACCCATATGAGGTGTCCGGCGGACAGAAGCAGCGTGCAGCCGTTGCGCGTGCGCTGATTACCAATCCGGAGCTGGTTCTTGCGGATGAGCCTTCCGGCGCGCTCGATTCCCATGCAGCGGATGGCCTCATGAAACTGTTCGGGGAGATCAACGAGGAGGGCCAGACGATTGTTATGGTAACGCACAGTGTGAAGGCGGCCTGCTCGGCGAAGCGTGTGCTGTTCATCAAGGATGGCGAGGTCTTCCACCAGCTGTATCGCGGTTCTTTAGGGCGCGATGAAATGTATCAGAAGATCTCCGATACGCTGACAATTCTTGCGACGGGTGGTGAACGGGATGAATAATCTGCTGTATGCCAGACTGGCAAAAACAAATTTGAGCAAAAACCGTCAGAATATTCTTCCGTATCTGCTGTCATGCATCGGCACGGTGGTGATGTTTTTTATCATGGATACACTGGCGCAGGGAAGTGGCTTTGAACCCATGATCGGAAAAGATACGATCCTGACAGTGATGGGGATGGGAACCTATATCATTGGCCTGTTCGCGGTGATTTTTCTGATCTACAGCAACAGTTTTCTGGCACAAAGAAGAAAAAAAGAGTTCGGTCTGTTCCAGATTCTCGGCATGGAGAAAAAGCATCTGGCGAAGATCCTCTTTTTTGAGAGTCTGTATCTGTGGGCGGCATCGCTTGGAATCGGTATTCTGCTCGGTGTGTTGCTGTACCGCCTGCTGTTTCTGGTGCTGATGAAGCTGACCGGACTGAACGGAACAATTGGTTTTGCGTTCAGTGCAAAAGCCGTGGGAAGTACGATGCTGCTGTTCGGCCTGACTTTTGTGATCAATTTTCTCTTAAGCCTTCGCCAGATCCACGTCTCACAGCCGGTCGAACTGCTGCACGGCGGCGCGCAGGGTGAGCGGGAACCGAAAACGAAGCTTTTGACGGCGGTTCTTGGATTCATGCTTCTTGGTGTTGGCTATTATCTGGCTCTGACCAGCCAATCCTCGATGGACGCACTTGATAAGTTTTTTAATGCAATCGCCTTGGTTATGGTGGGAACGTACTGCCTGTTTTCTGCTGGAAGTATTGCATTTTTGAAAATTCTGAAGAAAAACAAGAATTACTATTACCAGACACGCCATTTTACAAGCATTTCGGGCATGCTGTACCGCATGAAGCAAAATGCGGTCGGTCTTGCGAATATCTGTATTCTGTCAACGGGTGTGCTTCTGGTTATCTCCATCAGCACATGTTTGTGGACGGGGATTGAGGAGGTTACCTATACGCGGTTTCCACATCAGATTTCGATCGAAGCAAATACTGGCGTGAGCGGCATTATGAAGACGGTGGAACCGGTCAGTCAGAAGATGATAGAGGAAGTGAAAACTGGGATTGATCAGCATCTGGAAGAAAAGCAGCTCAGAAAAAAGTATGAAAGTGATCAGAGATACTATGTTATGCTTGCTGATGTAGATAGAAACAAAGTAGAAAAAACACAGTCAGATGATGCTGCGGCGAGCACACTGATAAAAATCATGGAAGAGTCGGAGTACAATCAGGTAACCGGCGAACAGGTAGAGCTGGAACCAGGGCAGGCTCTGGTTTTTCAGGAAAAACAGAAAAATTATGGATATGACACGATTGAACTGGGAAATCAGACGTATGAAGTAAAAAAATGGAATACCGATAAGAAATCGTACATTCTGGATGAGAAGACGCAGGTGTATGAGACAATGACGGTGGTGACGCGGAACAAGGAAGCAAAGGAAGCGTATGCAGCTGTGCAGGGAAAGGAGCCAGAAGGATACAGTTGGGAATATGCTCTGGATCTTATCGGGGATGCTGGCGAACAGATCACTGTTGGAGATGAGATTGAGACGATACTGACGGAATCATCTTTTAACGGATGGGTGGAAGTGCGCGAAAAAGAGCGCAATACGGTTTACAGTCTGTATGGTTCACTTCTGTTTTTAGGTGTTTTCGTCGGTGCGCTGTTTTTGATGGGTGCCGTTATGATTATCTATTATAAGCAGGTTTCAGAAGGCTTCGATGACCGAAAACGGTTCCAGATTATGCAGAAGGTCGGCATGAGCCGCAAAGAAATCCGTCAGACGATTCAGTCACAGGTGGTAACGGTCTTTTTCATGCCGCTCGCGGTGGCCGTGGTGCATACAATGGTAGCGTTTCCATTGACCAGGCGTATCATGGCAATGCTGAATTTCCCGGACAGCAATCTGTTCCTGGCTGCAACAGCGATTACGATTGCGGCGTTTGCCGTGGTTTACCTGATCGTCTATGTGCTGACGGCGCGGGCGTATTACAAAATTGTGGAATAAGAAGATGTACTTTTTTTAATACATCGAAGCGCCTTTGAAAAAAACTTAACAAAAAAATAATAAGAAAAAGACATCCGGCGCAGACGGAAAATCTGCGGGGGATGTCTTTTTGGTTGTTCTATTTATAAATGCCGTTGATGGTAACTTTGAAAAGAGCTTCCTTTCCATTGAGTTCGTCTTTTCCATAGTCTTCCGGGAAAGTGACGGTTACATCTACGCTGTCGCCCGGGTGATGACCGATGAGCTGTTCTTCAAAGTCATCGATGTAAGTGTGGGAGCCGATCACAAGATCAGCGCCGTTTCCTTTTGTGTTTCCACCTTCAAATTCCACGCCGTCAATGGAGCCGACATAGTCGATATTGACGGTATCACCGTCCTCAATGGTGAGGGAAGTGTCGGTCTGCAAAGAGGCAGAAGCCGAAGTGGAGGCTGATGAGGAGGCTGCGGTATCCTCCGAGGCACTTTTGACAGAGAGTCGTTTGGAATCGAGTACGCTGGCAATAATAAGGCCGACGATCACAACGACAATCAGAGCTGGTCCGGCCCAGCTCCAGATCTTTTTGTAATGCGCTACTTTCGCTTCGTGCTCCCGCTCTTTGGCACGCCGTTCCCTGGCAGCTTTTCTGTTTTCTTTGTTCATAAAAAGGATCTCCTTTGCGCTTTTACGACTGCAATCGTATTTTATAATATCAAGTATATCATAAAAATATGGTAAAAGTGTGAAAAAAATAACACGATCCAACATTGTCAATGCTCAAAAATGACGATATAATGAGTGCAAGTGAGCCAAATGAAAATTTATTTTCAGTTGGCGAACGACGAATGTCGCTTACGCGATAGCGTAAGATTGAGTGCAAGTGAGTCAAATGAAAATTTATTTTCATTTGACGAACGACGAATGTCGCTTACGCGGCAGCGTAAGATTGAGTGCAAGTGAGTCAAACGAAAATTTATTTTCAGTTGGCGAACGACGAATGTCGCTTACGCGGCAGCGTAAGATTGAGTGCAAGTGAGAAAACGCGACGAGTAAGGGAGTGAATAAAATGGATGACTGGAGTAGTTTCAGAACGACGACATCCGAACAGCAGCGCCTCCGGGCTGCACTTTCCGGCTTTTGTGAATTGCAGGATCTTCCGGAAGAACAGCGAGCCGCATATACCGCATACCTGCGGAAACGCATCCGTCCCGCTGTCGAAATGCTGATTCGTGAGGATGATTTTTCAAAGCTGGAACGTATTCTGCAGACCGGATGGTTGTCCGATGCAGACCGAAAACGTTTTCTCAACCTTGCTGCCGACCAGCAGAAATGGCAGGCCTTCCGCATTCTCCTGAACCGGAGCTCACAGGATCCGATGCAGGAGAATACGGAAAGCAGAAAAACAGAAGCTGCGTTTCAAAAAGAAAAGCCCACAAAAGAAAAAGAAGCGCTGGCGCTCCGGCTTTTCGAAGAAGCCCGCAAAAACCTCTGCTGGCTGTACCCGGAACTTGGTGAAGCGATTCTTTTCTTTCAGCATCAGCCATCCGACAGGACAAAAGCCATCACATCCGACGGTCATACGATATATTTTAACTCCGATTTTGTACTCCGCATGTGTGCCGAAAATTCATCGTTCCTCAAGGAAGGCTATCAGCACCTGCTGCTGGAATGCATCCGCCGGTTTGGGAAAGAAACACCGGAGCCGGAAAAAAAAGAACAGCCCCCGGTTTCATGGCTGATGCCGGAAAAAGAAAAACAGTCTCCGGTTTCATGGCTGGTGCCGGGAAAAGAGCCGGAACTTATCGAGTCTTTTCAATCAGTCTGGAAACGTGCTTCCCGCAAGTTGGCGGAAAACTACGGCACCGGCGGCCTGCGGCGAGGCCAGAACCGTGGTGGAAAAAAAGAAACCCTGTCCGGGATCGAAAAAAGAGCGTACGATTACCGCCGCTTCCTGAAACGCTTTACCGTTACCCGCGAGGAAATGGAGCTGGATCTCGACAGCTTCGATCCAGTCGCTTACCATTATGGGCTTATGTATTACGGAAATTTCCCTTTCATCGAGCCGCCGGAGACGCGCGAGGGAAACCGTCTCGAAGAGCTGGTTATCGCGATCGACACATCCGGTTCGTGCAAAAAAGAAATTGTAGCAAAGTTCCTTGGTGAGACGCGCAGCATTCTTGAAGAAAAAGAAAACTTCTTTTCCAGCTGGAACGTCTGCCTGATCCAGTGCGACAGCTTCGTGCAGGATGTCACGATGATCCATTCACCGAAAGAATGGGAAGCTTACCGTGAAACAATTACCATCAAGGGCCGAGGCGGAACCGATTTCCGTCCTGTCTTTCAGAAAGTGGAAGAGTTGCGGAAACAGCATGTATTCCGAAACTTAAAAGCGTTGATCTATTTTACCGACGGAGACGGAATTTATCCCGAACAAAAGCCAGATTACGAGACGGCATTTGTCTTTGTCAGACAGACCGAAAAAATGAATCTTGTCCCAAAATGGGCAAAAAAACTGCTGACAGAAGAATGTACTCTTTGAACACAACTGACAAAAAAGCATCTCGCAAAATCAAACACAGAAAGATTTCGAGAGTACATAAAGAGTGCACAAGATAAGAGAGAACATATGAACATACAAGAAGCAAAAGAGACAATTGAAAAAGCCCTGCGCGCATACTTTGCAAGAGATGAAATTGGTTTTCCGCTGGTTCCCCTCCGGCAGCAGCGTCCCATTCTCCTGATCGGCCCGCCGGGCATCGGAAAAACGGCAATTATGGAGCAGATCGCAGAAGAGTGCGGTGTGGGGCTTGTCGCCTACACGATGACACACCATACGCGTCAGAGTGCCATGGGCCTTCCGGAGATCTGCACACGTGGAATCGAAGGGAAAATGGTACATACAACGGAATACACGATGAGCGAGATCATCGCCTCGATCTATGACTGCATGGAGCAGACCGGAAAGAAGCGGGGTATCCTCTTTCTTGATGAAATTAACTGCGTCTCCGAGACCCTCGCTCCGGTAATGCTGCAGCTTTTGCAGGAGAAAAAATTCGGCAATCAGCACATCCCGGATGACTGGCTGATCGTGGCCGCCGGAAATCCGCCGGAATACAATAAATCTGTGCGGGAATTTGATGTGGCAACGCTTGACCGTGTGCGGAAGATCGAGGTGCTTCCCGAGCTTTCCGTCTGGCTCTCCTACGCAGAGAAAAATCAGATCCACAGCGCCGTGACAACGTACCTTATGGCACACAGTGACCATTTTTATTCTGTTTCGCAGGAAGTGGATGAGAAGCGTTTTGTGACAGCACGCGGCTGGGAGGATTTGTCGGCCGTGCTGAAAAGTTATGAAATCCTGCATTTTCCGGTCGACGAAGCACTGATCGGACAATATTTGCAGGAAGAAAAGACGGCGGAGGAATTCAGCTCGTACTACAGGATTTACGAAAAATATGGACAGGATTACGGTGTGGAGGAGATTCTGACCGGTGCATTTTCCGGAAAAATCATGGCACAAAAACAGCAGATGGCGGCAAATGGTTCCGCAGAAGAGCGATCTGTACTGCTGTCTCTGTTTCATGCGGCACTTCGGAAAGAGGCATCCGCCTGCCAGAAGCAGGAGCACACGGCAAAGGAGCTCTCCGAGTGCTTTCGCCAGTTTACCGGGCTTTGCAGGCAGAAAAAAGATGAGACATACGCATCCTGGCTACAACAGAAAGAGCAGGGATTTGCAGTGTGCAAACAGCAGGGACTGCTGAAAAAGGGCGAGGAAGAAACGAATGCGCGGGTCTTGAAAAAGTTAAAAAAACTCGAGGAGACCGCTAAAAAATGTCGCAAAACCGATTCAGATCAGATGAAAGAGCTTTTTGAAACGGTATGTGAACTGGAACAGGAAAAAGTGGAGAAGGAAGTAAAGAATGTGAAACTGCAGATCCGCCGTGCCGCTGAATTTTTACAGAACAGCTTTCCGGGCGGAGCAGAAGTGGTGCTGTTTGAAGCAAATCTGGCGCGAAGTCCAGCGTTACGGAGCTTTTTGATTGAGAAAAGCATGGATGCCGAATGATAAGCGGCCACTTTGTAAAGAAGAAAATGGTTCTGAAAAGCCCATTTCTGGAGAAAAATGATTTGAAAGGAAGAAAAAGATGAATTATAAAATGATCCTGCAGTACGATGGCACGCGCTATAACGGCTGGCAGAAGCAGGGAAATACGGACAACACGATTCAGGGCAAGCTCGAAACGCTGCTGTCCAGGATCGCAGGAGAGCCGGTGGAGATCCACGGCGCGGGCAGAACCGATGCCGGCGTCCATGCGGCGGGACAGGTCGCAAATGCAAAGTTCCATACGGATCTATCCGATGAAGAACTTCTGCAGACAATCAACCATTATCTGCCGGAAGACATCGAAGTTACCAGCCTCGCGCGGATGCCGGAGCGCTTCCACAGCCGTCTGAATGCGGTGGACAAAACATACGAATACCGTATCGTGATCGATGGCAGAAAGCATGTTTTCGAGCGGAAATACGTGTATTTTCCGGAAGCACCGCTCGATGTGGAAAAAATGAAAGAAGCATCGAAAGCGTTTATCGGAACGTATGATTTCAGGAGCTTCTGTGCCAACAAACGTATGAAAAAATCGACAGTACGGACGATTACCGGAATTGATTTCTGCGAGAAAGACGGGATTCTTATCATTTCCTATACCGGAACCGGTTTTCTGTACCACATGGTGCGGATCCTGACCGGAACACTTGTGGAGGCCGGGATGGGAAAACGGGATATCGCATCAATGATGGAGCTTCTCAAAGCAAAAAACCGCGAAAGTGCGGGTTTTCTTGCACCGGCATGCGGACTCCTGTTAAAAGAAGTCCGATATGAATAACCGAAATAATCAGGGCAATGCACCAGCCTTTTTTGCATAAAAAACCGAAAAAAGGCTGTGAATTGATAAATGCAGCATAGAAAAGAGAAAGGATGAGGTGAAAAGCATGTTTCAGAAGAAAAGAAATACTTTTCATGGCGGCGTTCACCCGTACGAGGGAAAAGAGCTCTCCAAGGACAAACCGATTGTCAAAGCGCAGCCGGGCAACTTATTGTATTACGCAGTGTCACAGCACATCGGAGCGCCTGCTGTGCCGACCGTACAAAAAGGCGACCATGTAAAAGAGGGACAGAAAATCGCAGAAGCGGGAGGATTTGTTTCGGCTCCTGTTTACGCATCGGTTTCCGGCACGGTAAAAGGAATTGAGAAAAAAGTTTCCGCAGCCGGTTCCCCGGTAGACTGTATCGTTGTGGAGAACGACGGGCTGTATGAAAAAGAAACATTTGAGGAGTGCCCGCACTGGGAAAAACTCGACGCAGATACGATCCGGAACAAGATCAAAGAGGCCGGAATCGTGGGAATGGGAGGTGCAGGCTTTCCGACACACGTCAAGGTATCCCCGAAAGATCCGTCAGCGATTGACCACATTCTCGTCAATGGAGCAGAGTGTGAGCCGTATCTGACGAGCGACTACCGCAGAATGCTCGAAGAGCCGGAAAAGGTGATCGGAGGCTTAAAAATCATGCTGCATATGTTTCCGAGGGCAAAGGGAGTCATCTGCATTGAAGACAACAAACCGGACTGTATCGCGAAGTTCCGTGAGCTGGTGCTTCCGGAGGATAACATTGAGGTTCTGGAGCTTAAAACGAAATACCCGCAGGGTGCCGAGCGTATGCTGATCTATGCAGCAACGGGACGAAAGGTAAATTCCTCCATGCTGCCGGCGGACGCGGGCTGTATCGTGGATAACATTGATACCGTGACTGCTATTTACCAGGCAGTCCGCTTCGGCGAACCGCTGATGAGCCGTATCGTTACCGTGACGGGAGATGCTGTACAGAATCCGTGCAACTTTGAAGTACCGGTCGGCATGCTCTTGTCCGAACTTTTAGAGCAGGCAGGCGGTCTGAAAAACGAGGCGGTCAAGATCATCTGCGGCGGCCCGATGATGGGAAGAGCCCTGTTTACAATGGATGTTCCTGTTACCAAGACAACATCTGCACTGACCTGCCTTACGGAGGATGAAGTATCTGCGCTGGCACCATCTGCCTGCATCAACTGCGGACGCTGCGTTTCCGTCTGTCCGGGTCAGATTCTTCCGGCCCGCCTTTCCGTTTTTGCGGAGCACGGAGAGGAAGAGAAGTTCCTGAAATACGGCGGAATGGAGTGCTGTGAATGTGGCTGTTGTTCCTTTATCTGCCCGGCAAGACGTCCGCTGACGCAGGAGATCAGCTCAATGCGTAAAGTGCTTCTGGCAAAGAGAAAGAAGAAATAGGGGGACCTTACATATGAATGGATTATTACACGTATCATCTTCCCCGCACGCACGGTCCAAGGTAACGACGGATAAAATCATGTTTGCCGTCCTGCTTGCCCTTGCCCCGGCAGTCTGCGTGGGAATCTGGAATTTCGGCCTTCGGGCACTGCTTTTGATTGTGATTTCGATGGCAGTCTGTCCCCTGACGGAATATCTGTATGAAAAAGGAATGAAGAAACCGGTGACGATTGCCGACGGCAGTGCACTGGTAACTGGTCTTCTGCTGGCCATGAACATGCCGGTGCAGGCACCTCTTTGGATGCCGGTGATCGGTGGTGTGTTTGCAATTCTCGTTGTAAAACAGCTTTTCGGCGGTCTTGGCCAGAACATCATGAACCCGGCGCTTGCAGGAAGATGTTTCCTTTTGATTTCCTTCCCGGGTCATATGACAAACTTCGCTGCCCCGGCAGCCGCACACCTCGTGGATACTGTATCCGGTGCGACACCGCTCGCCGCAGCAAAAGCAGGAGAGCAGGTGAATCTGCTGTCCATGTTCCTTGGGAATACGGCCGGAACGATCGGTGAGACTTCCGCACTGGCCCTTCTGATTGGCGGCATTTTCCTTGTCTGCATTCATGTGATTGACCTCAATATTCCGCTCATCTACATCGGAACAGAGCTTTTATTTGCCCTGATTTTCGGCGGCCACGGTTTTGATATCAACTTCCTTGGCGCGCATCTTTTTGGCGGTGGTCTGATGCTCGGCGCATGGTTCATGGCAACCGATTACGTTACCCGCCCGATCACAAAGAAGGGACAGTATATCTACGCGGTCATTTTAGGACTTCTGACTGGCGTATTCCGTATCTTTGGAAATTCGGCAGAGGGCGTTTCCTATGCCATCATCTTTACCAACCTTCTGGTTCCGCTCATTGAGCGCGTGACCGTGCCGGTTGGATTCGGAAGAGGAGGCAAGAAAAAAGCATGAACAAAATTATAAAAAACGCACTGATTCTTGCGGCGATTACGCTGATTGCCGGCCTGCTTCTCGGTGCGGCCCACCAGGTAACCTTAGAGCCGATCCAGAAACAGCAGGAAAAAGAAAAACAGGAATCCTGTCAGAACGTATTCCCGGAGGCAGCTTCCTTTGAAGAAGTAACAATGAGCGATGCACAACAGGCAGAGCTTACGGCAGCACTGATCGGCCACGGTTTTGAAGCACAGACGATTGACGAACTGCTGCTTGCAAAAGACGCATCCGGCGCGACGATCGGCCTGGTTGAGATCATCTCCACAACCGAAGGCTATGGCGGCGGCATGCAGTTCTCGATGGGAATTGCATCGGACGGAACGACAAAAGGAATCTCTTTCCTGTCACTTTCCGAGACGGCCGGCCTTGGTATGCGTGCCGACACAGACGATTTCAAGAATCAGTTCAAGGATAAAAACGTAGAAGCATTCTCCTACACAAAATCCGGCGCATCCGCGGATGATGAAATCGATGCGCTGAGCGGAGCAACTCTGACAACGAACGCTGTAACAAACGGTGTCAATGCAGGAATCTGCTGTTTTAACTACTGCAACGAATCCGGTCTGCTTTCCGGAGAGGGAGGGAACTCATGAGAAAAGATACGCCGCTGGAACGGCTTTATAATGGTATCATAAAAGAAAACCCGACCTTCGTCATGATGCTGGGTATGTGTCCGACGCTTGCGGTTACCACTTCTGCAAAGAACGGTATCGGCATGGGCCTTGCGACGATGGTCATCCTGACCGCCTCCAACCTGATGATTTCCCTGCTTCGGAAAATCATCCCGGACGGCGTGCGTATGCCAGCATACATCGTTGTTGTGGCATCGTTTGTAACCATCGTGGAATTTTTGATGGAAGGTTTTATTCCGGCACTCTATTCCGCCCTTGGCATCTACATCCCGCTGATCGTTGTAAACTGTATCATCCTGGGACGCGCCGAGGCATATGCTGGAAAACATGGTCCGATCCCGTCTTTATTTGATGGTATCGGCATGGGCCTTGGATTTACCGTCGGCCTGACCCTGATCGGTATGTTTCGTGAGCTGATCGGAGCCGGAACCCTGTTCGGTATCCAGGTAATGCCGAGTGCTTACGAGCCGGTCAACATCTTCATCATGGCGCCGGGTGCATTCCTTGTGCTGGCAATGCTCGTTGCGGTGCAGAACCGCATCAAACGCCAGAAGTCAGAGAAAACCGGAAAACCGGCAGTCCCGGCAGAAGAGACCGGCTGTATGGCATGCGCCAATAAGGCGTACTGCCAGGCTGTGAAAGGAAAGGAGGAAGCGAAATGAAAGAACTGATTTTAATTGCGATCGGTGCGGCGCTGGTGAACAACGTTGTCTTAAGCCAGTTCCTCGGCATCTGTGCTTTCCTCGGTGTTTCCAAAAAGATGGATACGGCGGCCGGCATGGGCGGAGCGGTTATTTTTGTCCTCACGATTTCTTCATTTGTGACAAGTCTGATTTACAAATTTATCCTGGCACCGGCAGAACTTGATTATCTGAAAACGATCGTTTTCATTCTTGTCATCGCGGCGCTGGTACAGCTCGTTGAGATGTTCCTGAAAAAGACGATTCCGTCTCTGTATCGAGCGCTCGGCGTTTACCTTCCGCTGATTACAACAAACTGCGCGGTACTCGGTGTGGCACTCATCAACGTACAGAAGGATTACACGATTCTGCAGGGTACGGTTTACGGTCTGGCAACCGCAATCGGCTTTACGATTGCCATGGTGCTGATGGCCGGCCTGCGGGAAAAGATGGAGTACAACGATATCCCGGAGTCATTCAAAGGAATGCCGATCGTTCTTCTTACGGCTATGCTGATGTCAATGGCATTTATGGGATTTTCCGGAATGATCTAGGAGGGATGAAGAGATGAATGGTATTTTAGCAGCCACCCTGATGGTGGGTGGAACCGGCCTTTTGATTGGTATTCTCCTTGGAATTGCCGGAAAGAAGTTTTATGTGGAAGTGGACGAGCGCGAGACGAAGGTCCGTGAAGCGCTGCCGGGCAACAACTGCGGCGGCTGCGGTTACCCGGGCTGTGACGGAGCGGCGGCTGCAGTGGTAAAGGGTGAAGCCCCGATTTCGGTCTGTCCGGTCGGCGGTTCGCCGGTTGCGGCAGCGATCGGTGCCATTATGGGACAGGAAGCCGGAGCACAGGAGCGCAGAAAAGCAGTGGTACGGTGCGCCGGTACGTGTGACGTGGCAAAGAACAAGTATGAATACACGGGTGCAAGGGACTGCTCCTACGCCGTTTTTGTACCGGGCGGCGGTCCGAAGAGCTGCGGAAACGGATGTCTTGGTTTTGGAAACTGCGTGAAGGCATGTAAGTTTGATGCGATCCATATTGAAAACGGCATTGCCGTTGTGGACGGCGAAGCGTGCAAGGCATGCGGTGCCTGCGTGAGGGCCTGTCCGAGAAATCTGATCGACCTGATTCCGTATGAGCAGAAGATCACGGTGAAATGCCGCTCAACCGAGAAGGGCAAGGCGGTGATGGCAGCGTGTGAGATCGGCTGTATCGGATGTAAGAAGTGCGAGAAGAACTGCCCGTCGGATGCAATTCACGTTGTGGATCAGCGCGCGGAGATCGACCCGGCAAAATGTACGGGCTGCGGCCTCTGCGCGGAGAACTGCCCGCGGAAGTGTATTATGGTAGAAAAATAAAAATGAGAAATTCCATGCTGTGGGAGGGAACTTCTGCGGCGTGGAATTTTTGCTTTTCGGTGATATCGTGTTAGCCAATGCCGGTGGTGGCTGGCTTGACTTGAATTTGGGAAAATGATAAACTGAAAGTCAGAAAACGATGGGCAAAAAGCTAAAAAAATATAAAATGGCAGAAAGGACGGGGCAAAAGTATGACAATGACAATGGATGAACTGATGAAAGTGCTCGATATGCAGGAGGATATTCTGCAGTTTACGCATTTTACAAATGCAGACGCATGGGAACTGGGAACGATGATCCTGATGGAGGCAAGACGGCGCGGAGCACAGGTTGGCATCATGATCCGCAGAAGCAACGGGGAAGTTGTATTCCAGTATTGTGATAACGGCATTACGCCGCACAATGTGGAGCTGATGAGACGGAAGAGCAATTCGGTGCTTCTGACGGAGCGGAGTTCGCTGCAGCTCTACATGGCAGCGACGAATGCGCCGGAGAGCGTAAAACAGATGGTACTGGACCCGAAGGAATACGCAATGCTGGGCGGAGGTTTTCCGATCTGCGTGGAAGAAGTCGGCGTTGTGGCGACCGTAGCAGTGTCCGGCATGGGACAGGTTTCGGATCATGATGTGATTGTGAAATGCATCAGCAAATATTTGCATATCGATGAAGTACCAAGAATCAGAACTGTATGAAAATGATGATTGAAACTAAATTTTGTGTATGATACAATGTCACCGGCAAAAAGACATGACAGTTCCATCAGGGACAACAAAACCCCCGTGAGCGGCAACTCACGGGGGTTGGTTTATGTCAGCAGGTTTTGCATATCTTCCGGCAGTGGTGCGTGGAAGTTTAAGGGTTCTCCGGTGATCGGATGGACGAAGGAGAGCGATGCAGAGTGAAGTGCCTGGCGGGGGAAAGTGCCGGGAGTTTTGTTGTAGAGGGTATCGCCGAGCAGCGGATGGCCGATGTAAGCCATGTGGACGCGGATCTGGTGGGTGCGGCCGGTTTCGAGGTTGAGTTCGAGGTGGGAGAAAACGGAGCAGTGCGCGAGGGTGCGGTAATGGGTTACGGAGCGCTCGCCGGAGGCAAAGTCGACGGTGCGCTGGATGAGGGAGCCGTCGAGGCGGGCGATCGGGGCGTCGATGGTGCCGGATGCAGCGGTTTCGCCGAGGGCGAAGGCCTGATACGTGCGGTGGATTTCGCGGGAGCGCATGGCCTGGGAGAGGACGGCGGCGCTTAAGGCGTGCTTGGCGAGTACGATAAGGCCGGTGGTGTCGCGGTCGAGGCGGTTGATGCAGCGGTAGACGAAGGGTTCACCTTTCTGTTCAAAATACCATGCAATGCCGTTTGCCAGCGTATTTTCATAATTTCCAATCGACGGATGAATCGGCGTATCAGCGGGTTTATCCACAACGAGGATGTCGTCATCCTCATACACAACCGAAAACGGAACCGGCCGCGGCAGAATTCCGTCGGAGGGTTCTGTTTCGACAAGGTGCGTTTCGATCACATCCCCGGCGTGCACGGCCTGGCTCGTCCAGGCGCGGACGCCGTTTCGGAAAATGCCGTCCTCTGTGCGTTTTAAGCCCGTAATAATATGGCGCGAATATCCATGCCGGCGGAGAAACCATTCCACAGTCAGATTTTCCCGTTCCTCCTCCGGCGAAACCACATATGTAAACCTGTGTCCCATACACAAAACCTCCGTTTCTATAGCTTTTTTATCGAATGAACCCCGTCATTTCGGGGCAAAATTTCAAAAAGAGACTTTCCCAGTCTTTCGCAAGTATAGCCGAAAACAGATGGAAAAGCAAGAAACTTACTTTTCTATAGCGAAAATATAAAAAAGTATAAAAGTTTCATGAAATGTCAGAATTTGATTGATTTTAGCGAAAGAAAAGTTTATGCTACTAAAAAAGAAAGAAAATCAAGAAACAGGAGGGGATACAGATGAAGCAGGTGCAAAAACCGAAAAAACCCATAATTTTTTATTATGTAATTGCGCTGATCGTCATTCTGCTGTTAAATCTTCTGCTTTTCCCGAGACTTCTCGAGCCCAAAGTAACAGAAGTTGATTACGGAAAATTTTTGCAGATGGTAGATAACAACGAAATCAGCGAAGTCCAGATCCAGTCAAATGAGATTATTTTCAGCGACAAATCAAGCCCGGCGAATTATTATAAGACGGGTATGATGAATGATTACAAGCTGGTAGATCGTTTATATGAGGCAGGTATTACCGAATTCGGAACGCCGATCATAGAGCAGATGTCGCCACTCATGGAATTTCTTTTAACATGGGTAATACCGATCGTTGTGATGGTTGCGCTCGGACAGTGGCTGATGAAACGCATGACGAGCAAGATGATGGGCGGCATGGGAAATGCGATGAGCTTTGGAAAGAGCAACGCCAAGGTTTATGTACAGTCCGAAACCGGCATTAAATTTGCAGATGTTGCCGGAGAGGATGAGGCAAAAGAAATTTTACAGGAGATTGTTGACTTCCTGCATAATCCCAAAAAATATGAAGAAATTGGTGCAAAAATGCCGAAAGGAGCACTGCTTGTCGGCCCTCCAGGAACCGGTAAAACGCTGCTTGCAAAGGCAGTAGCCGGAGAGGCAAATGTTCCGTTCTTCTCCATTTCCGGTTCTGAGTTTGTCGAGATGTTCGTCGGCATGGGAGCTGCGAAGGTGCGTGACCTGTTCCAGCAGGCAAATGAGAAAGCACCGTGTATCGTCTTTATCGATGAGATCGATACCGTCGGCAAAAAACGTGACGGCGGCGGATTCTCCGGAAACGACGAGCGTGAGCAGACCCTGAACCAGCTGCTTGCCGAGATGGATGGATTCGATGGAAAGAAAGGCGTTGTCATTCTGGCAGCGACGAACCGTCCGGATTCCCTGGACCCGGCACTTCTTCGTCCGGGCCGTTTCGACCGCCGTGTGCCGGTTGAACTGCCTGACTTAAAAGGCCGTGAGGAAATCCTGAAAGTCCATGCGAAAAACATCCGCGTGGGCGACAATGTCGATTACAATGCGATCGCACGTATGGCATCCGGTGCTTCTGGTGCAGAACTTGCCAATATGATCAACGAGGCAGCACTCCGTGCCGTCCGTGATGGAAGAAAATTCGTCACCCAGGCGGATCTGGAGGAGAGCGTTGAGGTTGTCATCGCCGGATACCAGAAGAAGAATAAGATCATGACCGACAAAGAGAAACTGATCGTTTCCTACCACGAGGTCGGCCATGCACTCGTCGCAGCACTGCAGAGCCATTCCGCTCCGGTTACGAAGATCACCATTATCCCGCGTACGTCCGGCGCCCTCGGCTATACGATGCAGGTGGATGAAGATGAGCACAACCTGATGAGCCGCGAAGAGCTGGAAAATAAAATTGCAACGCTGACCGGCGGCCGTGTGGCAGAGGATCTGGTGTTCCATTCCATCACGACAGGTGCTTCGAACGATATCGAGCAGGCAACGAAGGTGGCAAGATCCATGATCACCCGCTTCGGTATGAACGAGGAATTTGGTATGGTTGCATTTGAGACGGTAACGAACCAGTACCTCGGCGGTGACACTTCCCTGGCATGCTCCGAATCGACAGCAGCACAGATTGATGAGAAGGTTGTTGCAGCAGTCAGAAAACAGTACGACAAAGCAGAGCAGCTCTTAAAAGATAACATGCCGAAACTCCACGAGCTGGCAAAATATCTGTATGAGAAAGAGACGATCACAGGTGATGAGTTTATGGAAATCCTGAATTTATCCCCGGATCAGCTCACGACAACGAGAATAGAAACAAACTAAAAAGCGATAAAAGCAGATGAGAATCCCGCGTTACTGTTCACCCAGCAGTGAAACACTTGCTGTTTCACTGCGTAAGAAAGTGATTCACGAATCCCGCGTTTCAAGGCGACTTCAGCCTTGCGCGGGATTCTTTCTTGTGCTATAATGCTGTAATGCGAAATTATGACACAAAAAGACAGATTTTTTTAAGATAGACCAAGAGAACATAAGGAGAAACGCAATGAAGAAAAAACAGGCATGGAAAGTGATGGGTGCTGTCCTTGCGGGCACACTGGTATTTTCCGATGCAGTTCCGCTTCGTGCCAGCGCATCGGCAGGAACGGAAAAAAGCGCAGTACAGAACGAAACTGTCTCCGGAACGGAGAACGGTACAGAGACAAAGACAAAACGGGCAGCCGTTTATGTGAATCTGAAAACCGGCGATGATACGGCAGACGGTACAACGGCAGAGACAGCAGTAAAAACCGTGGAAAAAGCACAGGAGCTTCTTGCAGTTGCAGCGGCAGAACTGCAGGCGGACGGGAAAACAACCGAAAAAAACACTGCTGCAGATACCAGCAAAACCGCAGCGGAGGAAGCAGCAGAAAAATATCTGGTATTCGTCGGCATGGATGAAAAAGAGCTGGAAACGTATCGAAAGAAACAGCAGAAAACAGACTTTTGGGGAAGAGTAACAGATACCGTTTTTGCGGCAGATGAAATCGTGGTGACAGAAGCCGGATATGAGGCTGTTCTGGCAGCAGAAAAAGCAAAAGAAACGGTTTCGGAAACACCAACGCTTGCGCCAGGCGAGTCTCCGGCACCGGATGCGGCAGAAGATACCGTAACACCAACTCCGGGTCCGACGGAAACGCCGGATGCAGAGCCGACCGCAGAACCAACGGTGACCCCGGACGCAGAACCGACGGAAACGCCGGACGCAGAGCCGACCGTAACGCCGGCGGAGGAACCAACGGCAACTCCGACACCGGATGCGGACCGCGGAGAAAATACAGGGGATACACCAACGGCAGCGCCGACACCGGATGCGGAACCGACCGTAACGCCGGAAGTAACTCCGACGACAGCACCGGGCGAGAATACCGATGACAGTGAAAATCCGGAGAATCCGGAAACTCCGGCAGAAGATCCAACCGTGACACCTGCCCCGGATGATACAGCAAAAGACGATCCTGCAGCAGATGATACAAACCAGGACGATACAAACCAGGATAACCAGAACGGAACGGGAAATGATGCATCATCAGACCAGTGGAAACAGGATGAAAATCTGGATGACCTTGTAAAAGATGAAATTCAGAAAGAAAACGAAACCGTAAAAAATTTCGATGAAATTTCCAATCCATCCGGTACGGACAGCACAGAAGAAGGCTATCTGGTCTCCGATGTCTCTCTTTTGATCCAGCCGATGGCAGTAAGTCTGTCCGGAAGCGTTGTATTAGAGGAGCAGACGGAAACAGCAGAAGCTGAGACGGCGGACGAAGGCGAGCATGAACTGCTTGCAGCTGCAGAGCAGAAATCCAACCTGAGTGCAGGTGAAATGACAGCAAGTGCAGCCGATGACGTAAGTACGCTGCGTGCCGCAGGAACGATCCTTGTAGGACCGGACAACTACGGAACGAATAAGACATCCACTCCGACTCCGACAGCCACACCGTCGAAGAGCAGCAGTAACAACAGCTCTTCCAATTCCAATACCGGAAGCACAAAGATTCCGCAGAAGAAGACACAGACCACTGTAAGCATCCGCAGCATCCCGGTCAACACCGGCGATGAGACGATGGTGCTTCCGCTGGCGATCAGCTCCGCACTTTCTGCAGCCGTTATGTTCTGCATGGCATTCCTTCAGATGCAGGCGAAACGCGCAAAGAGCATGGCCGCATGGCTGGAATTCAAAAAGAATCATCCGTTTGACGAAAAATAAAGAAACAGGCATATCCGGAAAAGCCATTCCATACATTTACAGTATGGGAGGGCTTTTTCTTATGGAAGAAAAGAAAACATGGGCGGTGGGTGCGGGCAGCGGGATCAGCTGGCTGAAGGCTCTTCTCGTTTCCTATCTGATCTCGGTGCTTCTTCTTTTGCTGCTGTCTTTCCTGCTCTGGAAATTTTCCTGGAAGGAAAGCTGGGTGCAGGCGGGCATTGTGGTGATCTATCTGGCATCAAGCTTTTCCGGCGGAAGAATGGCAGGAAACATGGCGGGAAAACGGCGGTTTCTCTGGGGCATCTGCTTTGGAATCGTGTATTTTGCCATTCTGATCATCGTCTCCGCAGTCTTCCTGCCGGGCGGATTTGCCGGAGCCGGAAGACTTCTGTGGGCGGCAGCAGTCTGTGCCGTCGGCGGAATGGCAGGCGGAATGACGGCACACGGCAGATAAAAGCGGACAAAACAGAACATTTTTTCAAAAAACAGACTTTTAAATTTGAAAAACCTATGCTATAATGGGAAGAGTTAATGGCCGAAGACTATAAAAAAGTCGCGCGTCAACTACAATGAAGGAGGAATGTGCCATGAAACACATCAAAACTTTAAATACAAAAAGCTTACAGAACACTGTAAAAAAAGGTGGATGCGGTGAGTGCCAGACATCCTGCCAGTCCGCATGTAAGACTTCTTGCACCGTAGGCAACCAGAGCTGCGAGCATAAGTAAAAGTAATCCATAAGGACGAGTAAAAGGTGTTCCCAGAACCGGTTTCGCCGGATTTGGGAACATTCTTTTTGCCAGGCACATCAAAAAAAGAGAGAGTTATAGAAAGGAATACCACAGTGATACATTTATATAAAAGCAATGGCTTCAACATGGTGCTGGACGTCAACAGCGGCTCCGTCCATGTTGTGGATGACTGCGTATACGATGTCCTTTCCTGCATGAACGAAGGAAAAAATGCAGAAGAGGCAGCAGAGGCGCTTAGCAGTAAATATGCCGAGCAGGACATCACCGAAGCCAGAGAAGAAATTCAGGAACTTACAGATAACGGCATGCTCTTTACAAAAGACATTTACGAAAACGCAATTGATCAGTTTTCCAACCGTCCGACCGTCGTAAAAGCACTCTGCCTCCACATTGCACACGACTGCAACCTTGCCTGTCGTTACTGCTTTGCGGAAGAAGGAGAGT